>MWWH01000069.1_pt1 | contig 24971 bp, 46 predicted proteins | sample 1047231 | NCBI WGS metagenome assembly MWWH01 (sample SAMN06349967, study PRJNA376086) | soil metagenome | isolation source: MG3-2 sample Antarctic (ecotone) soil | place: Antarctica | collected 2015-01-13 | reverse complement strand
GGGGGGGATAATAATATTTAACTCATGCTTATTATCCAGCGGGATAAAATGATCTGCAATTGTAATTATTTTTTGATTGGGCTTATGCTCATCTACATAAGATGATAAGGCAATCACTTTATTTTCTAAACTTTTGTATGGCTCTTTGGGTATAATGTTTAATAATTGATGAAACTGCAATTCATTATCGGTACTAATTTGTAACGTTGTTGCAATGGTAGGGTTACCATCAATAAATTCATGAAAGGATTCTATTGTGTTTTGTGATGCCGTTGCACCGCTTACAGGGCTTGATGTGGTAACGCTGCTTACTGTAAAATTTGCTGCTAAACCGCCTGCAAAGCCTGCCGGTAGGGTTAATACATTACCAACTGTATAACCACTGCCACGGTTATTTAAGACTGAGTAAACCATACCTCCGTTCTCAATATTTATATCAATGGTTGCGCCTGCACCTGTACCACCGGATAGCGGCACATTCACATAATTACCATCAATACCGCCGCCGCCATCAAACGGTACGAAAGTTTGTATTGCACCTGGTACACCATAAGCAGGTATAGGGCCAGATGATAAAACCTGAGCAGGGTTTGAAGGCGAATAGGAAGGAAACAAAATAATTTTTGCAGATCCATTACCTGTATTGTTAACGGTGAAAGAAAAATAATCTTTGCCCTGATTAAAGTTTAAAAATGTTTTGCGTTGCATATAATATTTTTTAAAGGGTGTTAACATTTATTCTTCAGGGTCGCCTAAAGTTTCTGTAATTGTTTTTACCACTTTTGGCGGCAATGTTTTTTTCTTATTTTTTTTAAAGGGCTTTAATATTTCCGTTAACTCAGGGTAACAATCAATCCAACCAATAAAAGTTTCAAACTTGGTATTGTAATACAATGCAAGTTTGCTAAGGTTGTTTGCCGGTATGATTTTGCGGTTACTCATTTACATTTCTATCGCTTCGCAATAATTAAAATTTGGATGCTGCTTTACGCTTTGTGCCACTTTTGAAATTATGTGCCAGTTACTGAATTTCGGTTGCTTTACGGTGAGGTCGTCCTCTGTTTTAAATAATAAAACCTGATTGTACATTTTGCATAACCGTGGTGGCACATCTCCCAAATAGTGAAACATAAACGCTACATCAAAATTGCATTTGCGATAATCTATAACAAATCGTTTTTGGCTGTTGGTAAGGTTTGGTTCTACATATTTACTGGCATCTTCAAACATGATAAAAGCATTGCGCTGATATTTTCGCAGCCGATCACAAACCAAATCAATATCACTTTCTACTATTTTACAAATACTACCATTCCATGTTTTTAATTTATGCAATGGCACTTGCTTTATGTTTGAATAGCTGGGGTGAAAATCAGTATCCACAACAATTATTTTCCTTCCGGTTTCATCCTGTAACTGCTTTGCAATTTCCATTGTAACAGTTGTTTTGCCAGTACCAGGCTTGCCGATTACCAGTATTAAAAAGTTAAGGCGTGGCTCAATCATTTAAAAAGTTTAAAAACTATAAATACAAACAAGCCAGTAAAAAACACTATTCCATAATCCATCCAATGCTCATGTTCCGGCAAAAGAGATAATAGCAGCGCCATTAATACAAGTGAAAAGAACATCATTAATAAAAATCGCATAAGATATTTTTACAACATTGCCAATTGCGCTGCACGGCTGCCAACTACCTGCAACAAACCAAACATTAAAAGATAATGCGGAGGGATGGCTCCACCGTGTTGTTTCATTATCGTCATCAATGGAATTTTTAAATTATTTTTTTCTGCTTCGCTAAGCGGCATATCTTCTAAATATTCCCGTGCTGCTCTTTCCAGCCGCAACATGCCCCATTCTTCATTTGTAAGTGTACGCTGACTTTTAATTTTATTTTCGGCATTTAGGTCTGCTTCATCAATTAAGTCCTGTGCTTTATCTACGGCATCAGGGCCAAATCTTTTTTTAAGTTTACGCTTCTTTTTTGCCTCTCCTAAAATTTGAAATGTTTTAGCCTGGGTAATATCAAACAAACCGATTGTTACATCTGCACCGGCTTCCAATGCTTCTTTACTCAGCAAATCGTCATTGCCTTTTCCTTTTGGTTTATCATCATCGTCATCATCAGGGTCGTCAAGGTCATTATCAATTTCGTCATCATCTATCGGCGGCGGTGGTGGTGATGCAGGTTGCTCCTGTGTTGGTTTTCGTATATCTGCCAATAATTTATTTACACTTTCATGCCTTACTGTGTGTGTTTCCATTTTAAGAATTAATTGTATTTGGTAATTTTTCTTTAAATAAGAAAATATTTTTAAGCCAGGTAAAAAACTTACGAAGATGGAATTTGAGATTGCTTCGCTTCGCTCGCAATGACGATAAAATTTCGGGGTGGCGGTGCGGATTATTTTTTAAATCTGCCTGCTGCTTTTTATGTATGATGTGTACAGATGCAACATATTTTGTTAAGCCCGCTTCTCCCTGCCTTTCGTACACGGCAAACACTTTTTTATAATGATCTTCTTTTGCGGTTACTTCTTTATCCACTTTATACATTTTCTCTAACTGCACTTTACCGGCTATTAATTCACGCTGTCTTTTTGTTAGGTGCTTGCCCTGTACCATTTGTACCGCATTTTTTATAACCCACACATCGGGTAATTTTTTGGCAATTTGCCGCAACTGCTTAGCGGTTTTTTGGTTCATTATAAATCTTTATACTTTTGAATCAGCGGCATTATATCCCCGATAAAACTCATTTCTTTTTTAAATTTTTTAGGTTGCATATTTGCCTGCATTACCAATTGAGAAACTTTAGTAATGCTTATATTTTCACGGAAAGTGCCATCCTTATTTAGATAACCTATTTGCACCATCATTTTGTTAATGATATTTTTTACCAATCGCAGATCATCAATTTTGTCTTTGTAATCAATAAAAAAATTATGCAGCATTGCAGGGTCTTTTACAAGGTCTTCCATCAACTGTTTTTCCAGGTCGTTCAATTCAGCCATAAATAAAATTTTAAAATAAAGCCCTGGTTAACGCAGGGCTTTATGTGATAAAACCTGTCCTATAGATTTAATGACAGATTAATTTTTACCGCTTCAGGTGCAGGGGGATTATCATTTTTCCCCTCGCCTTCTTCGCCGGTAATATCAAGCGGCGCTTCTGCATCGCTATCATCTTCTACGGTTAACTCCAAAGTGCCTTCGGCTGTTGTGGGTACATCTGCTAAAATTTGTGCAGATGCTTTAATGGTAGCTTTACCTGGCCCTGCATACGCTAATGATATTTTTGTTTCATCTGCTTCATCCTGGGTAACGGTTATTACTTCGGGATTATCAGATTCAACTTTTACGGAGCCTATTAAAAATTGTTTGGCTTCGCCGGCCTCGTTTTCGGCTTGCAATTGACCTATAATTGCATTTTTGAATTGACTTTTTTTAATTGTTTGCATTTTATTGGTTTGAATGATTGAGGATTGAATAAATATGTTGAATATTATTTTTATGGTTCGCTTGCGGCGGCTGTAAGCATACACGGCCACGGTTGAAAGCAGCAATACAATTACACCAATAATTATTTTTTTACTTTTCGTTGTTAGTGAAAGCATCTTTAAATTGTATTAATGAAGTGTTTTCGGGTACACCAAAATTTTGTTCGTGATCTAAATTTTTATAGTAATTATAGTTTACAGAAAAATCAAGGCATTGGCGAAGAAAATGATTCCAATCCCGTGTAATACCGGCTTCAACACGGGCTTTTACAATTTTATCTATTTCCCGCCACTCAGGAAATTCATCAGTGTTGTTTAAAGCTGTAGTGGCAGTAACACGGAGTTTTTGATCGTTAGGCTTGGGTTGCTTTTTGGTTTTGGGTGTTTTTGTGATGTTGTCCGTTGACGGTTGTCCGTTGTCAGCAATAATTTTTGCTTTGGTCTTATTTACGGTAACCGTTTTTTTTGTACGCGGATTTTTGTGTTTAACGATTATATCTGTGGCTGACTCGATTTTTTCGTCGGTATTGCCGGCATTATCGGTAGTTGTGTCGGTAGGATCCTGAATATCAATTGCAGTCGTAATAAACAGCCATTTATCTACAGGAATAACATCATCAATACTTATGTCCCGTTGTGCTAAGTGTGGGTAATTATCAAGATCACTTTGGGTTACTGTGTGATCTGTTTCGTTTTCAGGCATTGTAATTTAGTTTACAATGACAGTTTCATTTTGGCGGGATGGTGTAAATATAGAAAGAAGTTTTAAATTACAAAACTGTTTTCGGATATTTGAGTGAAATTAAACAATATGATTATTGGACTGATAATATTTTTGGGAGTAGTTTTTTTGTTTATGATTATGGATGATAAATCTATTAAAGAAGACATTGAAGCATCTTCTAAAACTCCCTTTACAAAAAATGATGCAGAATACTATTACAAGAATAATCTGTTTTAATTTATTTGTTTATGCAATTGATCCGTTACATTTTGGCGAAGGTTGTGCAGCCAAAATTGGTTTTCGGGTACAGGAAACTCTAAAAGAAATTTTAGCAATACAATGCCACATGCATCATTCATTTTTATTTTATAATCTTTTGCCTGGGTAAGCAGTTTCTTTTTAAAAATAATATCTACATCCTCCAAAATTGCACGCAATAATTTTGCTGACAGTAATTCTATTTGTGCGTGTTCGCTTTCTTTTACACGCATGTTGGCCATCATCATTATTGTTGGCATAAAATACGTGCTTACGCTTTCAGCGCCTTGTTTAGAGATTTTTAATTTCATTTTTTAGGGCTGCTTTTGGATAAATACGACACAACTTTAATGTTATTCCAGTTGTTTAGAAATGTAGATAGTGATGTATATGGACATCTGCCAGTACCATCTAACCTTTGAATTGAAATACCTCCTACATTTATTATCTTTAGTTCATAATCTTTACCATGTTCGTAACCCAAAGAGTTTGAGCCTATAAAAGTTGCTTTGATTTTCATATCTTTTTATTTTTAATGTTAAGTTAGCTTATTTTTAGAATGATATTTACCTGCACACCTATCACATAAGCCATTGCCGAATATTTGATAATTTCTTTTACACCACGCACACAGAATCATTAATACTTTATTACCTCTTACGTTAATAGATTTACTATTGCTTAATATGCTTTCAGCGCCCTGTTTAGAGATTTTTAATTTCATAACTTAAATATTCAGGTAAGTGATAATCTTTTAATTGGGCTGCATACTCTGTAAGCAAGTTTATTTTTACTTCTCCATTTAGTATTTTCAATATTAATTTTTCACCTTTATTGGCTGGCTTGCTATGGTCGTACAGTTCTACTAAAAAGTATTGTTTGTAATGATTTTTTACGGTGTTTAAAAGATACTTCAGCATTTTTATTACATCTTCTTTCTCATATTTATCGCCACGCATGGTAAATTCTTTTTTGCCGCCGGGGAACTTAAAATGGTGATCTATTTTCACCCGGACAAACATATCAAACCGGCAACGCTCTTTGGGTAAGTTGTCGGTTGTAGGTGGCTGGTTGCCGGTAGTAAGAGGAGTAAAATTTCGTTGTTGGCGCCGCTCGCTATTTTTATCGATGCCGGCCTTACCGGTATTTGTGTTGATGGCTGCAGGCATCGGCATTACCGTTGGTAACAGATCTGAAATTGATTTAGTGGTATTGGTTCTGTTCATGGGTTTGTTTATATGTGTCCCGTGGAACATTTATAAAGGGTTGATGTTTCACGAAATTTTGTTTACGGTCGTAATAATCCCAGCCGGTTGCATCATTGTTTAGTTTGCCGCTAACAGATGTAAGATAGCTATTGACGCAAGCGCAATGCTGCTGTTTTATAAACTTGCCGTGATAGTGTACAAGTGATTTACAGTTATTACAAATGGCTGTTGGCATTATTGTTTTACGTTTTTATCCACAATTGGCGGGTTTTTTATGGTTATACACATCTTCAAAATTTTGTTTAAGGGCGGCGTTTTGTATATGATGTACATTATGTACAATATTTAGTACAGGATGTATAAGATGTACAAGATTTTTTTAATAGATTAGCCATATATGTTTATGCGAATTTTTATTTTTAAGCGGAGGGGGCATCATGCGGCGGTTGAAATTTTTACCAAAACGGGTTCTGTAGATGGGATTGTTTTTACCTGGTCGCAACAAAACCATTTTGTTTGCTTCTTATAATCAAGCCATAGCACAAAGCCTTCGTCTTTCTTTTTGCGACTGCGTACCCTGCTTGTTATTTTTACATGCTCTACGGTTATTATGAAGGCTTTTACAAGGCCCCGTTTTATATCGCTTACTGTAGATGGGCTTTTGCAGTTCCAGGCGTGTTTTAAGCCTTTGTGTACGCTGCGATTATTGTCGGCTCTAAAGCTGTGTAGCACTTCATAAATGTCTGTCCCCGATGTGCCACGTTTAAAACTTTCACGCTGCATAAGCCAAAGTGTTTTCCGAAAATATTCGGGTTCGCTAAGGCGTGTACGGTCTGCACCGTATTGCTGCATGAGTGTTATTAATGTGTTTTTTGTTTCAGGATTTTTGTTTATGCTATTATACAGGGCTTCGGTTTGCCGTTTTTGGTTGCTTTCTATCTCTATGGAAAAAAGGAACTGGCAAATTTTACGGTTATCAGTAATGTCATAATTGATATTTATAAATGATGTGTGAGTGTAATTGTAGTGATCTGCAAGTTTTTCGTAACTGCATAATTTGATTGTACCGCTTCTTTTGTTCCAGGTAATTAATTTTTCATTTTGGAGATAATGTAAGCGAGTGTATAAACTTGCTTTTGAAATTTTGCAAAGCTGTAATAATTCATTTTTCTGGTTGCAATAAAATTGTATTACGCCGGTTGTAGTAAGGCTCTTTAAACAAAGCCATGTATCAATGGCACGGATAACTTTATTTGTTTCGTACTGGCAAACAAGTTTGCGCTGCCATATAACGGATTCGGCAAGGGCAATGGGGATTTTTATGGTGAGGGGCTTATTCAATATATTTTTTTATTTATAAGATCAATCGCTTTAAATATTTCAAAGGCCACCTGAGGAACTATTGACGCTCCAAGTTTTCCAATTCTGTCCACCCGGTTGGGAAACCCATCATCCACTCTACAAACAGGGGAGATAGTTGCCCACTCATTCCATTGGCTTCGTAAACAATCGTTGCTATTGATTTTGAATTTCTTTTTTCCGGATGCTTGTCCGCATAAGCACCGTCCATTGCAACTTTTGGTGTTGGTAATAATCCTTTCCTCGCTAATGATTCCAGGCACTTGGAGGCTTGCGAATTTCCTTGTAGCCGCCAATTGTGTGTTGTTGAAACAGGGGTCGGTAACATTCCTGCTTTTATTACCCCCGTTAGTGTAAGTGTTTTCCTGCCTTTTATCCCGTTGCAGTATTGATATTGTCCGGTCTCTGTTGATCTTATTGTAGGCAACAATGAATACCCGTTCTCTTTTATGCGGGGCGTTGACACTTGCAGCAGGAAGAATAACCGGCGGGAACACTTCAAACTTTTCAGCTTCCATGTCAGCACACACCTGCTCGAGTGCCATTCCGTTTTTTCTACTAACAAGTCCATAAACATTTTCTGCAATAACCCAGGCCGGGTTAATTTCCTGTATGCCTCTAAGCATTTCTTTCCAGAGCGATAAGTCCATTGCTCCCTTGCCTGCAAGAGAGAATGTTTGGCATGGGAATCCTCCGGAAACAATATCAATTGAGCCATTGTAGGGTTTAAAGTTGGTTTCTTTAATGTCTGCATGAATAATTGTTTCGGGAAAATGTTGTTTAATAATTTGCTGACAAAATTTGTCAATTTCTACACTAACTTTTATCTGCCAACCTAACCAGCTTCCAGCAAGTCCAAAGCCTTCAACACCCGCAAAAAAATTACACATTCTCATTTTTGATGATTAATTAGTGCTGTCCTTTTACGTGGCTGTAAGTCTTGTTTAAATTCTTTTCCCACTGCCGATTTTTATTGATGTTAATTTTTTCTTCTAATGCAATATTTATGCGTTGGGGTGTGATACCTGCACGCATTGCACTATCAAAAACGCACATAATTATGTCGGCATATTCAACGGGTAATTCTACAAATGAGATACTGTTAGGATCATATTTTTCATATTGAAAAAGGTCTTTTACCTCTTCTATTTCGTCAGAGGCTTTAGCTAAAGAACTGATTGCCGTTGCTTCTGAAAATGTGGGCAAGCTCCACTCTAAGAATTCGTTTATAAGGGCTTCAAAGGTTTTCATACACTTATTTTTGATGATTAATTAATGCGGCTGCAGTATCGCTAAAGCTGGCGGTTACAGCTGATAAAATTGATATGCGTTGCAGCTTATCCATTTTATGTAACCTGTTTAGCCAACGGTTTGTTTTGCGCTTTATAATTTCACGCTCACGGTAATCATTACCTATGTACCTGTAATCCTGTAATAGCAATGGTTTGGGATAGTTATAATAAATTCTTTCGGTAACAAGCCCTTGCCTGGTAGTTGCTTTAAAATCGTGTGTATTCCATCCGGCGGGTATTAAAAAAGCATCGTAAACCTGATCGGGATAATGTGATATCACAACGTTACATTTACAGTTGAGGACCAAATTCAAAAGCTGCACATGCTGATCGTCCGACATTTCAAACTTGTACAAATTGCGCTGACCTTTACGTACTGAAAAGCGATAGGGTGGGTCTAAATAAATAAGAGTTTCTCTGCCATACAATGCATTACCGTTTATTTCGGCGATTAGGCCCAAGGCATCCTCGTTAAAGACAAATATTTTTTTTGATCGCAGCTTTTTATATTTCTTTATTACAGATCCGTCAAGGTCATTTATAACGGTACGAGATGGTAAACGCAGCTTCCGGAAAATACCGCCATTACCGGCGAATAATTCCTGATATTCCTGCATTGGCGGAAAGTGATTAATTATTTGCTGATAGCAACCGTTGCCGCTTTTGCCGCCATTGTATGTTTTATATGGTGCTGCAATTGTCATTTTAAAATTGCCCGTCTTTCCGGGCTGTCAGCCTACAGTTGGGATTGCTGTGCATTTAGCTTGCACTCAATTCGCCGTATCCTTTGACGGGTGTCTTTACCTGATTATTCACACCGTTCCGCAATGCAGGGGAAAATATTTTTTTACATTTTTGATAATTTTTTTTTATAAAAATTTTGCAGACTTATGGGTAATTTTTTAATGTTTAAGTGATGGGTAAATACATCCTGCCAATCCTGTTTATTTAAATTCTTTTTTGCTAAAAGTTGGGGCATTGTTGGCGGTGGCCGGTTGCCGGTTTCTTCCCGAGCTGTTACCGATATTTCCGGCCGTAGCATTTGTAAAAGTTGCTCCCTGGCTTGCGGCTCCTGCTGCAAAACCTGTTGCAAAAAACTAAAGGCGGTATGTACTAATTGGGTGTTCAAAATTTTGGTTTGCGTGGTTTGCGTAAGCGTTTATAACCAATTGCTTTTTTATGTTGATAATCTTCCATTCGCTGTTTGTATTCATTTATCATTTCATGTTTAACGGCAATATCAAGGCAGGTAAGCAATGGCGCTGAGTAAGATTTTTTCTTTCCTTTCTGCCGGAAAGAAATCATTCCGCCTGGTTCAAGCGTAACAATGTAAATGCTTCGTGCGTGCCAGTCTGCACGCAATAGCAATTCACGGATAACAGGTTTATTTAATTTTGTTGCCATTAATTTTTGCAGATGTATTGTTTGGTAAATTTTTCGTAATACCATACGCTGTAATACTTATGCGTTTTTGGATTTGGTAAGGAGAACAGTTTTTTTAAAATTCTTTTTATCATCATAATTGTAAGTTTTCAAACAACTGTACTACGTTATACTTTTTTAAAACATCAGATTTTTTAGATTTTTCAATACGCTGTATTTCTTCCATAATTTCAACATATTCGTGTATGGTTACTTCTTCATTTTCATTTATAAGATCATCAGCTAATTTTATTTTAAAATTCATATTCATGCAAAAGCCGTTTCTTTATGTCTTAAAAAAACCGCCGCCATATCTAAATTTTTACAGCTTTTTGCAACCGGATTTGGCGTATTCTTTTCTACATAATGATTGCTATTTATTTTTTCGTAAACAGTTTTGTTTTTTGATTTGTAAAAAACATCCCCAATTTTTAAATAAGCGAATGAGCAAGGGGTTCTTATATCCATAACAGGTAAAATTTTTCTTTTTTTATAAATGGTTTTTACATAAGTTTTGCCGTGCAGTTTTCTAACTATTTTAAGGTTTAATGTGAACCGCCGGTTTTGATCTTCTTTTAATAATTCAGTGATAGGCTTAATGTCGGATGGGTAGGAATAAGAAATTAATTTTTGCCCAGGCTGATATAATTTGAAAATTGGTGTGCCGTTGGTATTAAGGCTTCGCATTAAATAACAACCCTTAAAAAGATGCAGTACAATATTTTTTTGGGAAGCCGTCATAATTCAGTTAATTCAAATTCGGGGTCTATAGCATTGATCTTTTTACCTAATAAATAAAATTCTTGTGGGTAATCAGTCATAACAATTAACCTACCTTCTTCATCCTGTATTTGTGTAAAATGGCAATGGCTTAATTCGTTTAATGTTTCTATGGCAGCGTTAACCTTATCAAGCATTTCGGAATTTAAGCAAAGGGTAATTGAATACATGCTATACAATTTCTTTTTTGGTTAATGCTGTAGCTTGTTGTACCAGGCTTATCAATTCGGTTTCACCAAAACGAAAGCTTTTGTCTTTTAAAAATTGCTCCTTTTGCAGCCACCCGTTTTTTATAAGATGCAGGCCCCAAATGTGGGTATGGTAACGCCAAAAAGAAATTGCTTGCCAGGTAACAACAAACGGAAAACGATAAGTGTATCTGGCCTGATAACTACTTAAAAAATGGTAGTAACGATTAAGGCAATAATTTTTGCTAAGTGAATTGTTGGGGCTTTCTGGCAGCATAGTTAAAATGGTTTACAGTTGTTTTTAGCGTTTGATAATCTTTCAATCATCTCATCTGCAATAGGAGCGAGGACATGATTAGTACCTTTTAAACTTTTCCATTCAAGCAACATCTTTTCACAATAAATAATTCTCTGCTGATTTTCGCTTAGCTTTTTTTTGCTTGTCCAGTCTATTTTTACAATCTTGTTTTTTAAAATTTCAACATCAACTGCGAACGGTTTAAATGAGGTTGTTGTTGAAACCCATCCATTTATATCCTTCACGTTTTCTTTGGGCTTTGTTGCTTTTATTAAAAATTCATTAAATAGCTCCTCTGAAATTGAATACTGGCTTATACCTACAGTATAAACATATCGAGCCAATGTTTTTCCTTTACTAAAAAAGCGCTTTATGTGGTCAGTGACTATTTCCATAATTGCAACATTTATTTGCAGGGTTTAAAAAATCAATTACCTTAATGCCTTAAAACTCAAAAAGGGCTTACTGTGAAAACAGAAAACCCCTTTTGAATAATGTAATAAACACGTTTCTCGCCAAAGAAACAGCCATCTATATTTGCAGCAAAGGCGAAGCTCTGTGTAACAGAATTGTTATTACAGGCCCACCCTTTACTATTTTTAAAATGCTTTTTTGTAAGAACTTTTAGCGACATAGATTTTTGTTTTCAATTGGCGATATGTGTTTACAAATGCAATAATAGAGATATTTCTCGGATTATCAAATAAAATCAGAGAAATTTTCATAATAATTTAAAAAACACTTTGTGAACTACGGTAAGATTGACGCAATTAAGCAGGGATAGTGTTTTAAGGGATTATATAAATAACCTTAACAAAAACTCTGACAAAATTAATACCCTGCTTTACAAACCTGCAAAAATTTATACCGGCGGAAAAGACGGCACCCGATCATGGTTTGTTTTTTTTTATTTCCGGCTGGCCATTACCGACAAATTTAAACGCTTCCCGATCACCGGCGACATCAACCGCATAAAAGACGATGCTACCAGGTTGCTATCTGCAAAGATTTTACAGAAAACTATTAATGAAGCATTGAAAGACGGTTGGAATCCCCATCATGATCATACCAACAAAATTGCCGGTGAATCCGGGAGATCTCTTACCGATTATTATAGCGTTACTGCAGCACTTGAGGACACTTTAAAATCTGTATCAAAATCTAAGCGGCCACGAACGGCCGCAACCTATGCAAGCCATTTGCGAATGTTTATAGCCTGGCTTACAAAAGAAAATTTTCACGATCTTGACATAAATAAAATTTCCCCTGTTATCATCCAAAAGTATACAGACTATTTGCAGGATTTAAAACAGGCATCCGTTACCATAAACCATAAAATAGAAATTCTATCAGCCTTATTTAAACGATTAAAAAAGTTACAGGTAATAAAAGAGAATCCATGCGAAGCCATTGATAAATTAAGTGAAGAAGAAAGCACGTTTTTTGAACCGATAACAGATGATGAGATTACAGCCATTGCAAAACATTTAAAAAAAGTAAAGCCTGAATTATTTATGTTCATGCTGTTTATTTATTATTCGTTGTTGCGGCCGCTCACTATTGTGCAACTGAAAAAGGAACATTTAAAATTTAAGGAAAGAAAAATTATTATTGGTGGGGCCATGCATAAAAACCGAAAGAAATGGATTAAGCAAATGTTACAGCCATTGCATGATTATTTATTGCAATATGGCTATGATAAAATCCCAGATGATTACTATTTGTTCAGCAATAATTTAAAGCCGGGTAAAAATTTGATTTTGCCGGAAAGGGCACGGGAGTTTTGGAATAAGCATGTAGTAAAGGATTTAGGAATTAATAAAAAAATGTATGCCGCAAAGCATACAATGGGAATTAATTATTTGAATGATAATTTAGGCGCTGAAGATATGCGCTGGCTGCAAATGCAAATGGCTCATTCATCCCTGGAAGAAACTGATAATTATTTAAAAAGTAATACTGTAAAATTTCTGGACGAATCAAAATCTACGATAAGGAAAATTTAGTCGGCCGGCCTGCGATCTACGCAAATATGTTTATTGTTCTACCCATGTTGCTAAGGGAGAACCTGAATTAAAGCCGCTTGTTAATACTTTCCAATTACGTTCTAAATCAGAATTTTTATTAGTTGTATAAACAGAATTTTTCTGCAATGCTATTCTATTTACATTAGCTGATGGCCCACCATCGGTAACTGATTCATAGCTTTTTCTTGTATTATTAGAAAAATATAAATTGTTTGCATTGGCCGCCACTCCTATTACATTACCTGTGGCTACTGTAAATTTATTTACGCCATCCCATGCGATTATCTTCATTTGATAGTTAGTACTAAACTTAGGCTCATAAATTAATTTGCCAACCATCGCCGCACCTGTACCCCAATCCATTTGAACATTTCTTATTTCTTGTACTCCTGCATTATTAAACAGATCACCTACAAATGTTCCTGAAAAGTAGTTAGGATAAATAGGCATTAACCTGTAAGAACCAGTTGTTAAATTAGGTGATATATAAGAAACAGTAATGGTAGTTCCATTTATAGAAGTTACCCTTCCAAAGCCTTGAGAAACGCTTAAGTTATTCCAAAAGTCAACTAGTCCATCAATAGAAAATTGCGCTGGATAATTATGAGTGAATGTAGTTGTGTGTCCTGTAATAGTTAAAGGCACATACGGCACATCCATATAAAATAGTTTAGTAAGATTATAATCCTTCATAGTTAAATTTTCCTTTAACTGGTTATAGTTATAATCCAACGCTGATAAAGTAGTATTGCCATAGTGATATACGGTACTTACACCTGTGAGGCTTTTATATATCCCTGCTTCTGATTTTTCACCGAAGGGAATACCTGAATTTTCTACCGTACAATTTTCAAACCTTGCAGGATAGCCGATGCCGTTACTTGAAATATATGGTACGCCTGAAAAGTTGCAATAACTAAATAAACCCCTATTTAAAAAAGTTGGCATCAAATACCCATTAGAGCCATAAAACCTAAAAGTATTTCCTGTAAACACTGTTCCCGGATTTTCGCAGTAGAGCCAATCCTTATAACCACTTATAGTAGGATCATCAAAATCTATCATTGAGTTACTAAAGACACTTGAATTGCCGCTAAAGCTACCTATTGAACCAACACCTTCACCGTACACCCGATTAACATAAACAGGAAACCAGCCACCTGCTTTTACATCGCAGAATTTCACCATAGCATTTGCGATATTTATATCTTCGATATTCCAGTTGCCGCTTTCGGTACTGCCCTCACCAGTTCGTCCATAACCATACACACCATTGTAGCCGCCATGATTAGAAAAGAATCCATAAGTTTGCGACCACGCAGAACATTCTTTTATTAAGTTAACTTTCTCCTGTGCTTGTGTGCCTATTACGCACCATTTTAAACCGTAATATGTGCCGTTGCCAAAACTTACTTTTCTGATAATAGTTATTTCAGCATTCAACATTTCTACATTTAAAGAACTTGCAACACCAATAACAAAACCATCTATCTGACAATTTTCAATAACAGTTCCTGTACCACCTGTACCATAACCTAAACCGTAATATTTTCCTAATGAAGGAAACCAATTACCTGCACCCTTCCAGGTACTGTCGTTTGTTGGCCAATACGGGTCAATGGCTACTCCACAGTTAGGAGAAAAAGGATTGTCTCTACTACCATCATTTACAAAGTTTGCAGCCGTAGTATTAAAAAAAGCGTATCTGTCCGTAGAAGGGTTTCTTGCTCTGAATGAGCCTATTAAACTTAAATTCGTGATATGGCAACCCTCGCCTCGTTGAATTGCAATTAACGGTCTGTCTTTAACGGTAAGTGTAATGGATGATCTGGATAGGCCACCTGTATTCCAAAAATTTGATTCACCCGTAATATCTAATGTAACATAGCCTGCTGTTGGCGAAACGGAACCCCCTGCTATTATTTGGATTGTGTTGCTGCTTAGATAATCTCCGTAGGGAAGTACAACCCTTCTTATATTATTAATAGCAGCATAATTAACGGCTGATTGTATAGCAGCATAATCATCAAGACCATCGTTAGGTATAGCTCCATAATTTTGAACGTTAACATAACTGTACCATGCTGCTCCACCACCACCGGAAATACTTATATTTCCTGATCCTAATAATGAAGTGCCATTAACGGTTTTAATGTTAGTCCCTGATATTAAGTTAGGTTGCTTAGATGCCAGGTCTGCATTTGATGGATAGCGAGCATCAAATGCGCTTTGCAAATAAAATTTTGCAACGTCAAGGGTCATTTTTTTTGTGGTAGTCCCTTGTAGAATAGGAAAACTTATTGCACCATTAACACTGGTAGTTGACGGTAGCTGCGATATTTTTATTTGCCCTGTACAGCTAATTAATAAAGCATAGTTGATAATTGATAAAAAAATTTTTTTCATATTTATTTTTGTTAACCGATTAATATATTTTGATCGTCTTCTGTTGTTATATTTTGGCCGTCTTCAGTTTGCAATGCTTCTTCTTGAACGCCGCCACTTGTTTTTTTAAATATTGCATTTAAAATATCGTTTGTTGTATTATTATACACCGGCTCTATATCGGCTTCTGTTCCGCCAAATGATTTTAAAACAGCGAGGTATAAATCGTTTGTGGTTGAGTTATATTTTTCTTCAATTACCGGCATTTATTTTTTTCAAACTGAGTTTTTTACCATGTTGATAATGCTGACCGCACCCAGGTATTAGTGGCTATGCAGACATATATAAAACCTGCCGTTACTCTTATTTCTCCCAAAATACCTGTATCTGTTGCTGATGTGGGTGCTGTGTTGAGTGCTGACAACCTATATTGAGGCGATAGAAATGCGCCATTATTTAAAATACGTGCCACATCGGTATAACCCACACCACTTTTAAAAGTTTTAAATGCAAGTCCTAAACCAAATGGTGAGGTTGATTCATATACACTATACAACCCACCAACTTTTATGTTAGCTGACTGACTTGTAATAATAGGGGTCAAATCACCTACTGAACCAAAGTTGGTAATAACCGATAGTTTTTCTAATGCCGGAAAACCAAAAGGCAACCCAATCCCTACATTCGTTCCATCATCAAATATTTGGCTTTTTGTTGCAGGGTATTTTATTAAATAATTATTATCAGATGGTACACCCAATTTAGTAAGTATAGTTCCCGTATATTTATTAATAGTATTTCCAACCATCTGCACACTATCGGGCAGATTAAATGAATTAACTATAAGCCCTACGCTATCTTCCCACCCAATAATGTTTCCCTGCCCACCAAAATGATTGCCTGTCATTTCCATTTCAGAAACAGCACTAAGATGAACAGCAGGGTATGTTGATGAAACCCTTGAAGTACCAGTAAAATTATTATTTGATATACTTAAATATCTTGGATTAAGGTTACCAACTGTTGTTATATCTAATGCTGATTTACCAGTAAAAACGGTATTATTACCATGCACCCTAAGATTAAAAATTACTGAAGCGTCTAAATAAATACCAATGCCATGGCCCTCCCATGTGGATATGTAATTGTTTTTAATTTCTACATAAGTCATATTACCACCGTTAACCGAAGAAAAATGAAAAGCATCATCTCTTATGTAATCAACAACACAATTAAATATTCTGCAATTAAAAAGAACAAAACTGTTTCCTGTAGGGTAAAAAACATTTACAACCCTGTAAAGTTTTTCTGCAAAAACTGAAAACTCAAATGTGTCCCAACTACCAGTTATATCAACCGCATTAGTGCCGGGCAATTGAGTCATTGTAGATGTCCTGTTATATGCAGGAACTGCTGCGTCAATGGGTGAGATAGTACCAAAGTCATTCCAGTAAAACCCTGCCCCGTTTCGTAATTCTATAAACGGCTTTCCCTGATTTGCTATAATGGCACTCACCTTTGTTAAACGGATGTTATATGCCTGTTCTGTTGCTGTTCCGCACTTTAAAAATGTACATCCATTCTGAAACCAGAATTGGTCGAATTGTTGGCTTGAGCCTGTTGCTATTAGGTTTAGAGGTGCTGTTGTATCAGGGGTAAGATAAATGATGCTTGTTTCTTTAATACCCCCGCCACTTGATGACCATTTAAAATATGTGCCGCTGGTAGGCCGTATAGTTGTTTTTCTTCCTGACCCGATAAAGTAAATTTCAGGCTGTGATATTGTTGGCACACCAACTGCTGCACTCATATAAAAAACACCTTCGGGAATATAAAAATTTACATAACCTCCTTTACCATTGGCATAGTTTATAAGGTTAATAAATACAGGTAAGTTATCAGTAGATCCATCCATTACTGCGCCAAACCATCGCACATCAATATCACCTGTGAAAATTCTTTTAAATCTTTTACCATTACTGCTAACTATAACAGTTCCTGTATTATCTGTACTTGTTACATCTGCTGCATCGTATGCCCAAAAGCCTTCTTTTCCTATGTCGGTTGAGTAGTATCTTGTAGATGCAGAAGGATAAGCCAACGATCTTAAATTAGAGATAGTGGTATTTGCAAGCGTTCTTGTTTGTGCAAATGAGGTAATTTGTACAAACAGGCTTATTAATAAAAATATTTTTTTCATAATTATAAAGCGGTTACTGTTAATGTAAGGTCATCGTTTAATGTAATTCTGGCCCGTGTGCCATTCTCGCCTTTTAAAATTATCCCTTTGGCTGCATCGGTAATTTCTAAATCCTTTGTACTTGTATTGCCGTTGGTAACTGTTATCTCCAAGGTTCCAGCGCCCACGCTTCCGGCCTCAAGGTTTTGCAGTATTGCATGAAGCAGATCATCCGTTGTGCTCTGATATATTTCTGTAACGTCTGGCATTATTTTTTTTAGTTAAACCAATACATATCCATTTCCATCGTGCTTACTGCGAAGCTGTGCCAAAGAATTTCCAAACGTCATTTGAAAATGTGGCTTATCAATTAAGGACTTCCAACCTCCGCCCCACTTAAAGCCAAGTGATTCGCCTATTGCTCCAATTTTATTCCATTGCTTAGTATTCCAATCTGCATTGCCGTTAACCATTGGCACTACATCTATTGCTAAACCAAAATTGTGTAGGCTTTGTCCGGCACGGGCATTGGTTACAATATTTCCTAAAGGCTTCTTAGCCGTTTTTCCATCTGGATTTACCCTTGTTCTTCCCTTGGCGTAAATGTTATCCTGTTCTTCATACGTTCTGTAGCCATCATTTACCCGCAATTTAATACCCGCCTGTTCTGCTTTATGTAAAAATTCCCTTGCTTTATCTCTAATAGCAGGATGCAGATTTTTAATTCTGTTCTCACTTATTAAATCCCAAACTGCATTTTTTATAGTATCCATTTTTAAAATGATAAGGAGTAGAATTATTGTTATTGCAATACCGATGTATAATTTTTTTGTATCCACATTAAAATTTACTTTTTAGTAGTGCCTGCCGTTATTAGAAAATATGTTGCGTACAGTATTCCAAATATTAACAGCATTACCGCTACTGTCTGTATTAGATTTTTTTTTTGCGCTCCCGAAAGTGTCGAGAGAGGCAATTTGATTAAGAGTAGTATCTCTGGTTATCTTATAACCCTGCTTACCAAAGTTTGCAATTATAGAGGCTATATAATTTTCTGGTTTATTTTCACTTGGAGGCGCATAAGTGTAAACATATTGCTTTAGTGTTGAGTTACCTCCGTATGGATATGCCCGATGTTGTCCATTAATTATTCTTTGTAAATAATTTATTTGAGCAGTCACTCCATCAAATAAACTTTGAAATTTTATAAACGGTCCTGAAGTTGAGCGTATATTACCAGGATTGTTCCTGTTATAAGCCGGTGTTCCAGGATAAAAACCTTCCATGATTGCATGAGCCAAAGCCAAAGTTTTTATTCCGGTTGCTGCTTGAACTTGGTTTAGAGCGGGAACATATTTTGTAACAATTGGGCCGCTAAGTCCTGATGTTTTTAAATCTGCCATAAATTATTTTGTATGATGTTTTAAAACTGCTGCCAATAACATGCAGATAGTTACAACGATAACGGCCGCAATGCTTATGCGGATAATGCTTCTATCATCTACCGTTACCGTAAATGGTACTTCAGGTATTTTGCCTAATAATTTTTCTACTGCTGATTTTTCCATAACAATTTTTTAGTAACGATTTTGTTTTAGAATGTAGTTGTATTCATTAACTGAAACAATTGATAATCCCAATTGTTTAAATATTGCTGACCCTGTATTTTTTCCCCAAACGCCATCCGCTTTTACATTAACTATTTTCTGTAAATTTTTTACTTCATTTCCACGACTTCCAAAATGCAATGGAAAGGGCGAAGATGATTTGGGCTGAGCCGGGCCTGATTGCGAAGGCGTTACATTTGATCCTGCTGCATTACCTACCATTCCTTCCTGTGCATTATCCTTTTTTTTGCCAGGCATTTTAAGCAACCCGCTTTTTACCAAATACAATACCACTGCACTTACGGCGAGCAGTATAAAAATTATTGCCAATGTTTTATTTTTTTTCATTTTAAATATTTTTTTATGGTTCGTTTTTAGGGTTAATGATTGTTTTTACTACCGTGCGATGCATTAAAAAGTTTACTATTAATGAAGCCAATACTGCAACTACAACCGATATAATAATTTGCTTTTGCATTTTTAAGATTGAATTACTGCTAACCAGTTAGGATTAACTTTTGCTTTTTGTGAAGAATTAAAAGATTCATTAATTACTTGTTGTAATGATGTACCACTCTTTTCCTGGAAAAACTGGTTGAGCAGTTCCACTTCTCTTGGTGTTGTCATTTTATTTATAGTATCAATAAACATTTGATCGGTATAATAGTTAAATAACCCCCAATTAGTAACACCGTTATCCCATAACTGAGTTGCTAATTGCCGGATATAAATAACACGATTTGTTACAATACCGGTTTCTTTCGATATAGTTTCGTTACCTATACTTTGCCCAACTACCGCTGCACCGATTTTTAAATTTTTAAAAATTTTTGTAGCAACTATTATCAGTACAATTATTAAAAATGCCTGAAGCACCCAGCTTTGTTTGCCGAGTGCTTTGTTTGCGCCTGTTCTAATATCTCTTAGCATAACTTTTTTCTTTTTAAGATCTGTCCACGCTATTTTTAGCGGGAAGCTCCCGGGTTAATTTATTTTTTACTTACCAGGTACACAATTACAATTAATAGCAGTACTGCACCGGCAATTATGAACGGTTTATTTTTAATGTTTTTTATAATGGACGGTTTCTTTTGTACAGACGGTGCAGATGTTTTTGCCGGGCTTACCAAACTTGAAAAATAACCACCGTTACCGATAGGTTTAACGGTGGCGGCAATGGGAATAACCGGCGTTGTTGTTGATGCCAGTGATGTTGCAACCGGCTCAGGCGTTGGTGTAAGGTGCGGCATACTGGTAAACGGTTCAGGGTTTACCATTATAGGATCATTTAATGCCGGTGGCAAATCAGGTAATGGGAGATAATTATACCTTGGTATTATACTTTCTTCGCCGGTATTTACAGGGGAATCATAAATAGTACGATCAATAACAAAATCGCTATCCTCTCTGAATATTCCGTCTATATTTAATGCCTGGTACATTTATTTTTTTCTTTTTAGTAATACAATTATCAATACCACAAATAATAAAATACCGCCAATGAAGTAGGGAAGATTTTGTTTACTTAAAGGGTTATTACCACCAGGTTCGTTAACAAACCTTGAAGGGTCAACAATATTTAATTTAGCGGCCTCTGCCTGTGTACCTAAAGAATTATCTGCCTGATCGGTTATCATGCTTTCTGTAGTACCCCGGCCGGTTAAAGAAGCTGCTAAATTTCCCACACTTGATAATACCTTAGAAAATCCGCTTGGTGCTGAAATACCCTGCTCTGCCAGGGCTAATTTTGATGCATTCTTAATGGTTGCTAATTCAATTCGGTGCTCATGCCTTTCTGCTTTTCGTTCAGCCTGGCGTTGCTTTGCTTTTTTGCCAATACCAATACCTAAAAAATCGCTATACTCTAATTCCTGTTGTGGATTAACAAGCCTGCCGTTTCCGCTTACAAAAAATTGTGATCTATTAACCATTATTAAAATTTTTTTTATTTAAAAAAACCTTCTTTTCTCAAATTATCTTTTGCACTTTTTATAAAATTGCTATCGTGCAATACTGATTTTATTTCTTCTACCGTTTGGTAGTGGTTGCGATAACTTTTATTATTATGGTTATGCTCCCAATCGTACTGCAACCCTCTTTGGTATTGCTGCCAGGCCCTTGCAATGTGTACCGGATTATTTCTATCAAGATGATCGCTTAATGCGTGTACACTTTCAGTAACCGGCAATCCTGCCTGCATATACTTTTCATTTGCGTGTTCATCTGCTTTTAACTCATCCTCTGTTTTATAGAAAATATGCCCTTCCTCATGCGCCAAAATATAAAACTGATGTTCCGGTTTTAACTGATTCCAATAAAATAAATTAAGAACTAATTCACCGGTGAATCTTTGCGTTTTTGCAATCCCTTCTTTTTTATCATTAACAAACCGCACACTGGTGAAGTGCGGAAAGTCAACTTTATTTATATCAATGGTTCCGGCGTGCATCGTTATTTATTCCGGTACAGCAGCTTCATCTATTGCCGTAATCAAAACTGTTATAACACCACGCCATTTTTTTGGCAGTAACGGAAAATGACTTACCATATCTAAAATAGGGCGGGCCACCATCCATATTTTACCAAGTTTTTTTCCTTTTTCGGGTGATGATGCAGCTTCAGTAATTACTTCGCTGTGGGCTTTTACGTGTTCATCTACCTGTTCAAATGTTTGCATAATTTTTATTTTAATTTGTTAATTGAATTTCTGTTTGCCTCAATATCCATTGTGTTTATTCCAACGTCATTTTTTACATCCGTTACCTGTTTGCTATCGGCTGCAAACTTGCCTAATAATGCACCAAATGCGGATAGCAAAACAAAACCCCAGTGGGTTATGCCTTCTTTTAGAAATAATTCATAAACGGTTACTCCAAAAAATTGTGCATACCCGATTAATGTTGTTTTCCAGCTATCACCCAAAAATTTTTTCATAAAAAATTATTTTTAAAGTACCTGTAACACTCTAATAACTTCTACGGGTTTTTTTAAATCTCTCACAATCCTTGTCATAGTGCGTACAGTAAATTCTTGTTTTGTTGAAATATTTACTTTACGGTAGGTACTTATAAACATATTACCGGTAATAAGTGCCTCCATATATTCTCTTTTTACACGTTCCCTGTCATCGGGATGAACTGAATTATAACCACCGATTCCCTTCACTTCTTCAAAGGAATGGAAGCCGCAAAGTTTTAAATAAGCAAGGTTTGCAAATATGTATTCGCCTTTCATGTTTGTTTTTACAATCGGGGTAGTATCTAGATACAATATTGCTTCTGTTTGCTCTTTTATTACGGCCTGAGTATCTAAAACTTGATCCACCTTATCCGTAATAGAAGTACCGCTATTTGGGTAAACCTGCTTTTCAATTTTATCCAGTTTAATAAGCATGTTTTTTTGAACTTCCGTTATTGAATTTCTCCATTGATCTTTGTTAGCCCTGTACTGCACATACCATTTGTTCCATGCCTTTTTTGCCCACAGTTTCCAGTTGGCAATAATAAAACCCATTACTGCCGTCATTGCTGTAAAAATTCCTACCCACATTTCTATTAAATCTTTCATTGCTCATTGCTGTTTATTTTATATCATGTTCAAATCCGTTAATTCCCTGTACCTGCCTATCTAACCATGTTTGAAAAACTACAAAGTGAGAAATTTTATCTTGCTTTTCTCCTCTATTTTTATTAATCATTAACACTTTCACTTTGCCGTAATGGGCATGCATATACTCCTTACCTGCGATCACTTTTTTTTTACAGATTTTCTCCTGGTTACTTTACGCCTGGTAACCGGTTTACTCTTTGCATTTCTGCGCCTGGTTGCGGCTGCTTTTTTGGCTGCGGCACTTTGTTTTTTATACCTGGCTTGTCCTAATGGCTTTGCTTTTTTCTTTTTGGTTACACAAACTGTTCTGCCTTTTTTACCACCTTTGCGGTTTGGCTTTACTGCATACACGCTGCCATTTTTTACAAAATAAAATTCACCCTTTTTTGGGTTTGGTACTGCATTTTTTGCTACAAGTGTTGCCATGTTATTTATGTTTTTTTGATACTGCCAGTACAACCGCCAAAACAGCGATAAGTACCAACGCAGCAATTAAAAAATAATTCGTTTTCTTTTTTTGTACCTGCACATCATCAACAAATCCATCATCTTTATGGATAGTTGCATTTCGTTTTGAGGCTGCGAAAGTTCCCAGGGTGTCGGCAATGGTTGTAAGAATATTGCGTAAACCGTTTGTGGCTTTTTTTGCTTTTGGGCTAATAACAATTTCCGGTAATTGTTTGTATTCCGGTTCACCGACCCCGACCCCGGGCCATCCGCTATATCCTTCATCAAGCGTTATCTGCTCTTCCAGTGCATCTACAAATGCTTCGCCGTACATGGCTGCTACCAGTGCAACATCTTTCGGCGTTACCGGTGCATCAATATCCATTCTTTTAAAAACAAAGGCAACACTTTTTCCGTGTTGCCTTATGAGTTCGTTCAACTCCATGAGAGTTTAATTTTTTATGTAACTAAATATATTAACCACCCGCAATAAGGGCTTTATCATTTAATGCTTTTGCAGTATTTAATATTGCACCCATGTAAAAGGTAAAGGTTGTAGTTGCACCTGCGGGCACATCCACGCTTACCTCGGTTTGGTCATCTACCTGAAAGCCTTGCTTTATGGTTACAATCTTATCATTAAAGGCATATTCATTTCTGAAAGCTCCTAATGGGATAAGCCTGTTCTCTAAAGTATTGTAAGGAGATTTGGGAACAATATTCATAATTACGCCAAGCTGTGCACTTGTAGAGCTTGCTATTTGGAAGGCTACTACACGACTCGGATTTTTACTGATAAATGCCAGCCACTCTGCAATAGTTGTAGGTGAACCTGCACCGGTTAAGGTAGCAATGTTACCGGCTGTTGGTATTGCACCATCCCTTACAACCCGTGTTGCATCGGTAGGGTTATACGAAGGGGTTAAAAACACTTTTTGCTGAACGCCACTACCATTAGTAATTGTAATAGCGAAGATTCTGCCTGTAGCCATTTCCTGACTAAAGTCAACCGCCTTGCTGCCAAGGTCAACAAATTCATCACCAAAACCGCTATATCTTGCACCTTGACGATCACCTGCATAATTGCTGTAACCAAGTTGTCTTCCGGCGTCGTTTACTCTTTGTAAGTTCATCATCTTATTAAGATTTATTTTTTATAAATTTTGTTAGAGGGGATTATTTTTTAAAAGGATTTTTAAGTTTGAACTCGCCTGTAACTTCATTTTGTTTTAAAAACTGAGATGCGGCAAGTACTGCCAACAGGCAAACAATAAAAACAGCTAAGCCGTTTAATAATTTTCCTTTGTGAGTGGAGTGAGTAGAAACCATTGTATAATTTTTTTTGTGAGAAATAGTTTTTGTGAGAAATAATTTTCTTGAGCACAAATCTTTATTATTAAAAAACAGGGCAATGCCGCTAAGGGGTGAAAACGGCAGGTATCGGTAAATAATGGCAGATAAAGGGAACTATAGGTAGTTACAGACGACGGTCAACTGTCAACGGTCAACAGTAAAAATTATTCAGGGCTGCAAACAAATAAGAATGTTGTAGATGTTGCGGGGGGGATAATAATATTTAACTCATGCTTATTATCCAGCGGGATAAAATGATCTGCAATTGTAATTATTTTTTGATTGGGCTTATGCTCATCTACATAAGATGATAAGGCAATCACTTTATTTTCT
>MWWH01000068.1_pt1 | contig 25009 bp, 20 predicted proteins | sample 1047231 | NCBI WGS metagenome assembly MWWH01 (sample SAMN06349967, study PRJNA376086) | soil metagenome | isolation source: MG3-2 sample Antarctic (ecotone) soil | place: Antarctica | collected 2015-01-13 | reverse complement strand
CATTATCGAAAATTAAAACATCGTAATGAGTCTCGCTTGAGATCATCTTTAGCGCGTCAGTCCCATTTGCAACTAATTCAACTAACCAGCCCTCTAGCTCTAGCGTCTCTTTCACCGCGTCAGCGACTATCTTGTTATCTTCTACAAGCAGAATAGAGAGAGGCCGCGTCTCTTTCACATCTTCATCAATGAACATGAGGCTTTGATTACGATGGACGATAGGCGAGCGTACAGTGAGCAAATGCTTATGCCATTTGTTGATCTTATTAACCAGCGTGGTGTGATGCTCGTATCCCAAAAGACGAGCTGCGCGCGTGACAACGCCTTCGGCATCTTTTAGCGCGCACTCAATCATGCGCCCCTCTTGACGGCGCAGCCATTCTTTAAGTGAAAAGCCCTCCCAAGTCGGCGGTGTCAGGAGCAGCCCTGTAATGAACATCACGCGCCGAGCGCATGACACCAGACGGTCTTTAGTACCCGGATGCTTTGAGGTAGAAAGAAGGTCTAAGGCTTGCTGATAAGTTAAGCTCAGATCGTCAGTAGTAAGATGCTGGCCTAATTCTTCGATGATAGTGAGCGCGGTCTGTCCTGCGCTTTCCAAGTCGCCCGCGTTCTGTGCTACTACCAGAGCGGTTTGGAAAGTGAGCCGCGCCTGCTGGAAGCGACCGAGCCGAGACAATGTGATGCCGTGCGTTGTGAGAGCTTCGGCATATAGTGATTGCTCGCCGCCCGTTTCAAGAGTATTCACAGCACAACGTGCGATCTTTTCAGCTTCGGCTAACCGCCCCTCTTCGAGCAGCACCCTTGCGCGTGCGTCGTCAACTTGTGCGATATGGACTTTATCTCTCAACTGTGTAAAGAGAGCTTGAGCACGATCAAGATGCTCATGCGCCTCTGCGAATCTTTTAATAGTGCCGAATAGGAATCCGAGATTATTTTCAACGCAGGCTTGATAGCGCGTATGTCCGGCCTGCTCGAAGTGATAACTAGAAGCAGCGTATTCAATCAACGCGCGATCTATGTAGTCGTCGCGCTGCTCTGCTGTGGCAAGATTTCTTAGGACGAAGCCAAACTGATTATGAAACTTTCCTTTCAGCACATCATTGGAACTTTTCTCGAATAAAGGTACGGCCTCAGTATCTATACGCAAGGCATCATTGAATCTTCTTGCTGATCCCTCAACTGCCGCTAGTCGCAACAGAGTAACAGCCTTAACATCGCCAGCTTTATCAGGTAGTCGGCTTAATGCTTCTTTCAGCCAAACGCGCGCCTCGTCGAAAGCGCCCTCGCGCCAATAGCAATGGCCGAGTTCCATTTGTGCCTCTGCTAATTTCTCTGTATTCTCTATCGCCTCAAAGATCGTGATGCTTTCACTAATCAGATTCTTGGCTGTTTCCTGTGCCCCCTCGATTTGCTTGACGCTGCCGATCCAGCCCGTCAGGACACCAACTCGCAAAAGCACGTCTGCTGCCGTCCCTTGTTCCAGATCATCCAGCACAGGACGATGGCCGACGCCTCGCCATAATTCCCCCATCGCCTCGCGCGCCGCGTCGTAGTTCCCTGTTTCTTCCAGTTGTTTGGCTAACTGGCAGCGAAGCCGCGCCCGTTCGTTGTGAGAAATGGCTTTGTCAGCTATCTGGTGAAGTAACTGGTTAGATAAATTCATTGTGAGGATTGCCTTTCCATAGGATTGACAAAAAACTGTCAGCCACAGCTAAAGGCGCACCCCCCACTCGCCAGAGTGATAATATGCGCCCCTAAACTCGACCTGGGCGGTCTGGTCAGGTTGCATCCTCACCGTCCATCACAACTCAAGAGTAAGAAACCCCTTTGATTAAGAGCAAAGAACACTGATGCAGGAGAATAAAATGAGAACCTTTCAACGACTCTTCGCGGCTTTCGTGCTGACTCTTACGCTCGCTTTGGCCGCATTTGCAGGAGAGATACAAACTACGGTTGCGTCGCAGCAGCCATCCACATCACAGGCAACGACACAGGGCGAAATCTCAACGACCGTCACGGCCACGAGTACGGAGATCGTGTTGAACCTGATACTAGGCGTGTTTTCGCTCATCTAAGCGACACGCTCAGTTTGCAAATTTCGATTGATAAGCTGCCGTGAGTCGAGATCACTGGCGGCTCCGGTTGTAGTGTGTCTGGACTAGCGCCGGATGGCCGAAAGACAGCAAGAGGCTCAGCAAGGAGGCGCTACACGTTACAGCAGAAGAGATTAACGCCCCGCCACACGCATGGCAACAGAATTTGCAGCCCTACTCAAGTTTAGCAATGCGTCTTTATTGAGCTTATTGTGTGCTGACAATTTTCTGACAAGGGGCAGAGACCAATCAAGCCCGACAGTCCGACAGTCTGACACCCCTTTTTTGCTTGTCGGGCTGTCGGGCTTATGCTCTAATTCGCGCCATGAATAAGAAAGAAGCAGCCGATTATTTAGGCGTCAGCACGCGAGCAATCGAACGCTACACGGCACAGGGCAAGCTCACCCCGACTTATGAGAAGGGAAGAACCGGCCCCGCACCTGTTTACGATCAGGCGCAGCTTGACGACCTCAAGAAGCAGATGGATGAGAGCGCAGAGGCGACCAACGCAGCCGTGCAGCGCGAGAAGCCCGACAAGAGCGACAAGGACGACAAGCACGACAAGCAGGGCGGTCTAGTGCTCCGATCTGGCAGCCGTGCCGACCTCGCCGCGTTCATCACCGCGCTGGATAAGGCGCGCGGTCTGTCAATCGCTGATATTGCGGCCAAGCCTCTTTTGACGAGGACAGAGGCCCAACGCTATACAGGATTGAGCCGCGAGCTACTACATGAGGCGGTCGAGTCCGGCAAGGTGAAAGAGATAAAGCTAGGCCGAGCGTACAGGATTAAGAGAACCGATCTGGACGCTTACATCGAGAGTCTTTAAGGCTCTAATTTTGAGTCTGTACGTGCTTCACGAGCCAGAAGCGAGCGCATAGAACCACGCGGTTGATTGAAGCTAGTATCATAAACTGATACCATTCCCGAATGAACAAGAAGCACCGAAAGACTTTGCAGGCGATCTTTGGCGACCCTGTTAAGTCCAGCATCTTATGGAGTGACATTGAGAGGCTGTTGATAGCTTTAGGTGCAGAGATCAGCGAAGGGAGCGGCTCAAGAGTACGGATTGCTTTGCAAGGAGTAAGAGCGGTTTTTCATCGCCCGCACCCGCAGAAAGAGACGAATAAAGGCGCAGTTGTTTCGCTGCGCCGCTTTCTCAATGAAGCAGGAGTTACGCCGGAGAAAGAGGAACTATGAATTACAAAGGCTATGAGGGCACAGTTAAGTTTGATGAAGAAGCCAATATCTTTCATGGCGAGGTGATAAATACTCGTGACGTTATCACCTTTCAGGGAACATCAGTTAAAGACCTCCAAAAAGCTTTTAGAGACTCGATTGATGATTACCTGGCCTTTTGTGAGGAACGAGGCGAAGAACCGGACAAGCCGTTTTCTGGAAACTTTGTCGTCAGAATCTCGCCCGATCTCCACCGAGAGCTATACACGGAAGCCAAGAAAGAGGGCAAAAGCTTGAACTCTTTGATTGAGGAAAAGCTTGCCAGTTAATACACACTTTGGAGAGATGCGCCTCTCCCCAAAGTGTGCAGTTACGAGAGCGGAAGGCCACGCAGTTACGGGAGACGAATCACGCAGTTACAGGAGACGAATCACGCAGTTACAGGAGACGCACCACGCAGTTACGGGAGACGATTTAAGTAAAAAGTTTCCTCTAACTCCTTGAAGATTGATATATTTATCGGACGCGGGCGTTTTCGTAGACTTTATTTAGACTCTTTTAGACAACAACAACAGCAGGGTTGTTGTTGGTTTTTTCTCAGGAAGGGAGCGCATGACCGAGCAGCTAGAGCTAGTCTCACAAAATACAATCAGGATTGAAACTGCGCTCTCACGCTTTCCCGTTCACAAATTGGCGAGGCGACGAGGCGGCATCATCATTGATATTAGAGAAACCACCCGCGCGGGAGAGCTAAAGACCAGATGGAAAGTTTCATATAACAGCGAGTACGGGCAACCCGGCCCGCTCGCTTACAAGGTTGACAGCCTCATCATCAATCGAAGGATTGACGATGAGCGGCCATCAATTCCCAAGATCATTAAGCTAGGAAGCCTCAGCGACCTTTGCCGAGAGCTAGGTATGCACTCAAGCGGCGGAAACACGAACGAGATAAAGAAAGCCCTTCATCAAAACGCCAGTGCTTATATCTCCGCGAAGATCACCTACAAAAGCAACGACGGAGCGGAGCAGACAGCAGAAATTTCTGATACTCGATACGGAGTTATCTTCACCGGCGAGAAATTCCCCAACGGACGCCGAGCCGACGCGGTTTATATCATGCTCCATGATTCATACATGGACGTGCTCAACAGCGCACAGACCCGCCCCCTCGACTATGATTACTTGCGCGATTTGCCACCAGCCGCCCAACGATTCTATGAACTGATCGGCTTTCAGATTTACGCCGTTCTAAAGCACGAACGCCCACGCGCTAGGATGCTTTACTCTGACTTTTGCGCCCGCGCGCCGCAGACCCACTACCCAGATTATGAGCACGTCAAAAAGCAGATGTATAAGGTTCACGCCCCGCATTTGAAATCCGGCTACTTGGCAAAGGTAGAGTTTCAGCAGCAGCGAGGCGAGGGAGGGGAACTGGACTGGCTCATGCTCTACACACCTGGACGTAGGGCGCAGGCCGAGTTTAGAGAGGCCAGCAAGAAACCCCGTCGAATTGAGCGACCGCAAGCCACAGCACCACCCTTGCCACAGGCCGCGACATCACCGAAGCAGCCAGCGCGACAAGAGCGACAGCCCGACAGCCCGACAGCCGCAGAGCAGCTAGTCGCCACCGCGACCCACGACACCGACCCGGAGAGCGAGCAGCTCGTCAGCAGGCTAGTAAAGTTCCACATCGCAGAGAGTACAGCCAGAGAGCTAGTCCGAGACTATCGGAAAGCGGTCGAGCTTCAGCTACGAGCCTTGCCGCATCGAAATACGAACAAAATCAAGGACTTCGCCTCATGGCTGTTATCAGCCATTAAAGATAATTACCAGCTACCAGAACCGATCATCGCTGCGCTGGAGAAAGAGGAAGAAGTCAAGCACTCCATCGCTAAGAAAAGGGCAGAGCAGGCCCGCCAGCAGCACAGAGAGGCGCTACAACCCGCCTATTATGATTTTCTCAGGGCGCGAGATGGAGAGCTGCAAAAAGAGCGGCCAAAGGCGTACAGAGCTTTTTTAGCGAAAGAGGCAGAGGAACGGTTAGAGATTGAGCAGAAACGGCTTTATAAACCGAAGTTTAAGGCGCAACTTCTGATCGTTTTCGACGACGCAGAAAGCCACCTAGACCGATTCAGAGACTATTTCCAAGAGCCGAACTTTGACGAGTGGCTAGAGCAGAACCTCGACCCAGGCTAGAAAGCCACGCCAGAGCGCCGTAAATGCCTTGAGAACGGGCCGGAGCAGAGAAGGGAAGCCGCAGGCCGCAGGCTCACACGGGGCACTAAATTTGGGCGACATCCCCTTCAAGCGCGTCCTGTTGATATGTTCATCTCATAGTAAACCAAAACGATAATATGACCGTCCCGGAATTTGTCGCCAAATGGCGCAAGGTTGAACTCACGGAGCGTTCGGCGTCTCACCAGCATTTTCTGGATTTGTGTGAAGTGTTCGGGCATCCAAAGCCTGCCGAAGCAGACCCGGCTGGCGAGTGGTTCACTTTCGAGAAGGGCGCGGCGAAGCACGGCGGCGGCAAAGGCTGGGCCGATGTCTGGAAGCGCGGCTTTTTCGGCTGGGAGTACAAGGGCAAGCACAAAAATCTGGATGCCGCTTACGATCAGCTTTTGAAATATCGTGAAGCGCTCGAAAATCCTCCCCTGCTGGTCGTCTGCGATATGGATCGCATTATCATCCACACCAACTTCACCGCAACGGCTAATAAAATCTACGACATTCCTTTGAGCGAACTGGACACGCCGCGCAACATAGAGATTATGCGCTGGCTCTTCCATGAGCCAGCGAAGCTGCGGCCAGACGCAACGAGCGAAGCGATTACGACGGAGGTGGCAGAGCGGTTAGGGCTTGTCGCGCAGGGCTTACGTCAGCGCGGCTGCGATCCGACCGAAGTAGCGCATTTTCTCGACCGTATAGTGTTCTGTCTGTTCGCAGAGGATGTCGGATTGCTGCCGCCGCAACTCTTCAGCAGGATTGTGGAGAAATCGCGCGGCCCTGAGCACTTCGCCAAACTCATCGGTCAGCTCTTCGACGCGATGAACGAGGGCGGCGACTTTGGCCTTGAAACAATCCGACACTTCAACGGCAATCTCTTCACGGAGAGTCCGGTGCTGGCACTGACGCCGGAAGAGATTAAGCATGTGCAGGCGGCTGCGAGGCTTGATTGGGGCGCGGTTGACCCGTCCATCTTCGGCACTCTCTTCGAGCGCGGGCTAGACCCGGCGAAGCGTTCACAGCTTGGCGCGCAGTACACCAGCCGCAAAGACATAGAGACGCTGATTGAGCCGGTCGTGATGCAGCCCTTGAGTCGTGAATGGGAAGAGGCGCGGGCGGCGGTCGAGAACTTGCTGGCGACAGGCAAGAGAAATCCGACTGGCAAAGAAAAGCCTCTGACAAAGGAAGCGCAGGGCAAGGCCGACAGAGAGGCCCGCGCCGTCTTGAGACAGTTTCACGAACGGTTGGAGGACGTGAAGGTGCTAGACCCGGCGTGCGGTTCGGGCAACTTTCTGTACGTCACGCTGCAAAAGCTGAAAGACCTTGAGAAAGCAGTCTTGGTGTACGCCGGGGATAAAGGTTTGGGCGCGTTCCTACCGCGCGTAGGCCCGTGGCAATTCTACGGCATCGAGATCAATCCATACGCCTTTGACCTGGCGCAGACGACGCTCTGGATCGGCTACCTGCAATGGATACAGTCCAACGGCTTCGGCTGGCCGAACGACCCCATCCTGAGCCGGATGGACAATTTTCAGAATGTGGACGCGGTTCTAGACCTAACTGACCCGGAACACCCGCGAGAGCCTGAATGGCCCACCGTGGAGTTTATTGTCGGCAACCCTCCGTTTCTCGGTAATAAGAGAATGCGTTCGGAATTTGGAAACGACTACACCACCAGGCTCTGGAAACTTTACGGTGATCGGATTCCGGCAACTTCTGATCTCAGCGCATACTGGTTTGAGAAGGCGCGACAAATGGTTGAGTCAGGGCGTTGTCAACGCGCCGGACTTCTCGCCACGACAGGAATTAAACAGGTAGGGTCTCGTCACGTTCTTGAACGTATCAACGAAACTTGCCATATCTTCTTTGCGCTCTCCGACCGGGATTGGGTACTGGAAGGAGCTGCTGTACGAATCAGCATGGTCGGCTTCGCTAAGGACGGCGATGAGCAGACCATTTTGGATGATAAGGCAGTTCCTCAAATCAACGCTGACTTGACGGCGGGTTGTGACCTGACACAGAAGCAAACGCTCGCGGCCAATGCCGAACTGAGTTTTATGGGAACTACTAAAGTCGGCGCATTCGACATTGAAGAAGCAATCGCGTTGCCACTCTTACAGGGTGTGAATCCGAACGGACGCCCCAACAGCGACGTGCTCCGGCCATTCCGTAATGGCAGCGATTTAGTGCGTGTAAATTCTCATCGCTGGATTGTTGACTTTGGTGTGAATACAGCAATGGCAGATGCCTCTTTATATGAAGCTCCGTTTGAATATCTGGTGAAGAATGTTAAGCCCGAACGTGAAAGAAATAATGATAAGTGGCGTGCTAAACACTGGTGGTTATTAGGTCGAACTCTGCCGGATTTCCGAAAAGCTGTTAGTAATAATTTACGCTACATCGCAACGCCGCGAGTGTCCAAACATCGCGTCTTCGTCTGGCTCGACACGGCTATATTGCCTGACTCCAAAGTGATTGCTATTGCACTCGATGATGATTTCAGTTTGGGAGTTTTGCAGTCCCGAATTCATGAGCGATGGACACTCGCAACATGCGGCTGGCACGGTATCGGAAACGATGCCACATATAATCCTAAAGAGTGCTTTGAGACGTTTCCTTTTCCCAAGCCCACGCCCGAACAACGCGAGGCGATTACCAGCGCCGCTAAGGAGCTGGATGACCTGCGCCATCGTTGGCTCAATCCACCCGAATGGACGCGCGAAGAGATGCTCGAATTTCCTGCCTCAATCAACGGCCCCTGGGCGCGTTACGTCCAGGAGGCGGACGAGCGTGGAATCGGCACGGCACATTACCCGCGCCTCATCCCGAAGGACGCGGCGAGCGCGCAGCAGCTACAAAAGCGCACGCTCACCAATCTCTACAACCAGCGCCCCACCTGGCTCGACCTCGCGCACCGGAAACTGGACGAGGCTGTGTTCGCGGCCTATGGCTGGGATGCTTCCATTTCCGATGAAGAGATTCTCGTTCGCCTGCTCACCTTGAATCAACAGTAGAGTCCAAACTTCCCCTCGCCGAGCAGCTAAAATATTGTCTATCCCGCGCGCCAAGGGGACAATTTAGGAATGAGCCAGGGGCGTGTCAGATGAGTCGTCTTGCCGTAAAGATATGGCGCGGAAATGGAGCGGCAAGATGTGATAAAAGCCGCGCACGAACACATCCCCTGCCTTTAAGTTTTGAGACAATTGGAATGTCTGCCTGCACACTTTTTGTCCCTGTACCTAGAGCTAAATGGATTCACACAGGCCCACATCTTACAGCCAAATTGAACATCTAAAACAGTAACGCCGACCCTCCATTTTATCCTCATAGTCGCCCCTCGAATTAGCTCACAAAATTCCTATCAAACATCAGTACCGGATTCCAGTTTTTTGATTCCCCACTTTGTCATTTTTCATAGCCCGAACGAGCGCAGGAAATGCGCTCAAAAAATCAATGTTCGGAACATTGAAAAGGCTGCTTCGCATCCGATTTCGATAAAAAGGCATACGTCACCCCAAATTTTGTGAGATGCGGTGTTACACATGTTACACATGATAAAACATTGTTGTTGCAATGAAGGGCGAAAACGTGTTACGTTTGTTAAAGAGGCAGATTGCGGCCTGTTGGTAAGGATTTGTGTGATTCATATTATGAACTTCGAGTTGATTTTGATGTGACGCATATCACGAAATTTTGAGGGTCTAACAACGTGAATCAGGACGAGAAGAACGGCAAAAAGAAAGCGCATCTCATCGCCTTTCGAGTTGATGAAAATGTCTTCGACGAGGTCGAAACCCGTGCAGTTCTAGCTGGTAAAACTACTAATGATTGGTGTCGTGATGAGCTAATAGCGAGGCTTAGTGACGATACTCCTTTGACTGCGAATGAGGAGATGCTTCACGGTCAAATTCTCAGGTTCGGCAAAATGACATTTAAGGTTTTTGATTTGCTGGTCAATGACCAATTTACGAAAGAGAATTGGCAGCAGGTCTTAGCTACTTTCAACGCCGACCAAAAGGAGATGGCACAAAAGTATTTTGCAGCCGTGATGACCACCATACGCAAACCGAGGGAATAACCCGCCATGATGACGATGAGCAAAGCTCTCGGTGCGGCGGGAGCGGTAACATATTTCAAGGACGAATACGAGCACGCGCGAGGCAGCTACTACACCGAAAATGAGAAGGTCGTAGGCCAGTGGAGCGGCCAGCTTGCCGAGCATTTTGGACTCACACGAGCGGTCAGCCGTGAGCATTTCGAGAGACTAGCAAACGGGCAAGACCCCTTCACCGGCGAGCAGCTTGTCCGGCGCGTAAAGGGCCACAGGCGCACTAATCAGTACGGGGATGAAATCGAAACGGGCGGCCATCGCGCCGGATGCGACATTACTTTTAGCGCACCCAAGAGCGTCTCACTGGCCGCACTCGTCGGCGGCGACGAACGGATCAGAGAAGCACACGCCGAAGCGGTCGAGACAGCCTTGCGCGAGATTGAGAAGTACGCCCAGGCGCGGCTAGGCGGCAATGCAAAAGCCGAGACGACGGGCAAGCTGCTATTCGCCAGCTTCCAGCACGACGCCGCGCGCCCCGACCGCAGGGACGGATACGCCGCGCCCGACCTTCACACCCACAACTTTGCTTTCAATCTGACGCGGACGGCAGAGGGAAAAATAAAGCCCGTTCAGCCCGTCGAATTGTACCGTAGCCAGAAGCTAGGCACGGCGATCTACCGCGCCGCGCTCGCCGTGCGATTGCAGAAGCTCGGCTATGAAATCGAAGTTGATAAGAGAACGGGAGCGCCCGAAATCAAAGGAATCAGCCGCGAGTATATCGAAGCGGCCAGCCCTCGCCAGCGCGACATTAAAGAGGCAGCAGAAGCCCTGCAAACCACATCCACGCGAGCGGCAGCCAGCCGCAACAGGCGCACCAAAACTTATGACCGCGACGAGATGAAAGAGCGCCACCAAGAGCTAGACCGACAGCACGGCGGGCAGGCGCAGGCGGTTGCGAGTGATGCTTACTTTCAATCGCAGATGATGAGTCCTTTGCTTTGGAATGAGCAGACCAGCCGGATGAAGGCGCAGGAATCCGTCACCTTTGCTATTGAGAAGGGGAGCGAGCGCGAGGCCGTCACGGATATGCGCTCGCTCATGGTGAACGCTCTACGCCGCAACTTAGGGCAAACAACAGTCGAAGAAATCAGCGTCGAAATGCAGGCGAGGCAGGAGCGCGGGCAGCTCGTCAACCTCGTGCTGGACGACGAAGCCAAGCAGCGCATGACGACCGAAAAGACGCCCCAGATGGAGAGCGCCAACATTGAGAAAGTCAGAGCCGGGCAGAATACGCAGAAGCCCATAGCGGAGCGCGTACCCGATAAGTTGACGACCTCGCAGGGCGTGACTTTGAGCGAGAGCCAGCGCGCGGCGGTCGCGCAGATCGTCACCAACCGCGACCAAATCACCGGCCTTCAGGGTAGCGCAGGAACGGGCAAGACAACGGCGCTGGCAGCCGTCAGAGAGGCCGCAGAGCGTGCGGGCTATGACGTGCAGGGACTCGCGCCAACGACCCGCGCGGCGCAACTTCTAGCCGAGAGCGGGATGCCGACGCGCACGCTTCAAAAGCTCGTCCGGCAGAAGGAAGCCCCGGACGCGCCGCCCCGCTTTTATGTGCTCGATGAAAGCTCACTCGCCAGCACGAAGCAGGTTAATTCTCTTCTTTCCCGCATGCGGCCAGAAGACAAAGTTTTGCTTGTGGGAGACGTAAAACAGCATGAAGCGGTCGAGGCTGGATCACCGTTCGCGCAGCTTCAGAGGCACGGCTTGGCGACCGCGCGCCTTGACGAAATCGTGAGGCAGGAAGATGCCCCGCTCCGTGAGGTCGTCGAGCATTTATCCGTCGGGCAAATTAAAGAGGCAGTTGACGGCTTGCGTGAGCAGGGGTGCATCACCGAGATTGAAGACCCGGACGAGCGATTGAAGGCTATCGCTAAAGATTACTGCCGACAGCCAGAAAGCACCCTGGTTATCTCGCCAGCAAACAAAGAGCGCATCGAACTAAACCGGCTGATTCACCAACAGCTACAAAAAGACGGGCAAGTTTTCAGTAAGAACTACACGACAAAGGTACTGGAGAACCGCAACGACATGACGGGCGCGGAGCGTACCGTCGCCGCCTCCTATCAGCAGAACGATGTAGTCAGATACACGAGCAGCAGCAAAAAGCACGGCATCAGCGCCGGAGAGTATGCCCGCGTCCTCTCCACTAATGACAAGGCCAACGAGATCACGGTCAGGCTGGACAAGAGCCAGCGAGAAGTGACTTACAACCCGCAGCGCCTTCAAGGTGTCATCGTATATCGTGAGGCCGAGCGCGAATTCTCAGAAAACGACCGCATCCAGCTTCGCGCACCTTATCATCCGGCGCGTGTCGCCAATGGCGAGCTAGGGACGCTTGAGAAGATCGAAAAAGGGACGCTGACGGTCGCGCTCGATAGTGGCCGCAGGGTGAGCTTCCACATTGAAAAGAATCGTCATATAGATCACGGCTACGCCGTCACCAGCTATTCATCCCAGGGGCAGACGGTTAATCGTGTGTTGGTTAATGCCGACACCAGTGAACTGGACAAGTTGCTAAATCAACGCATGGCCTACGTCGCCGCTTCCCGCGCGAGACTGGACGCCCGCATTTACACCGATTCAGACGAGCGATTGAGCGTCGCCCTCGCACGCCAAGTGGACAAGAGCACGGCGCTTGAGGCAAGCCGCGAAAGCCACGAAACGAAGGCGCGAAATGCTACGCGGCTTATCCCAATTGAACCGACGTTCCAGCCGAAGCCCCAGCCAATCCCCACTGAGCGCCCAACAGGAACGGAGCGGCCACCGGCGCAGCGAGCACCGCAGCCTGTCAGGTTTGAACCAGTCAGTCAGACCATCAAGCTGTCCCCATTTGATATGGAATTGCAGCAGTTCGCGGCGGATCAGACACCGCGTAAACCACTGCCTGTGCCGGACAAGCCGCCGCCGCTTCCCTACGTTGTTATCACGCCGGTTGATGGAAACATGCCAGCCGATGAGATGAGCGCCGAGATCGTGCAACTCGCAAACGCGAATCATGTCGCCAGAACCGGACAGGAGATCGCCGCGCCGGTGCAGCAATTCTTGCAAACCAATTTGATGAAGTTAGCAGAGCAGCCATCACCACCGGCACAACTGCAAAGAATTGCCAATGATTGTGAGGCGTTGAGGCTTACCGAACTGCCTGAGATGAGCAACGCGCTTCAGGCATCGCTATGGAGAGCATATAACGCGCCTGACCGTTCACAGATACTAGAGGATTTAACGGTCAAGATAGAGACACATCTCGCACAGCAACAATCAATAACACAAGCGCCAGAGCCAGCGTTCGATAATGAGCCGTCGCCGAGTTACGACGCTGGCCCGTCAATGGATTTTGGCTAGGAACGAAGAACCAGGAAATGGCTAAGGTATGGAAATCTGACGGACTTTGATTTTGACGATTTAATAACTGGAGGATGATATGACCGACAATAAACAGAAAGCGTTAGGCTACCTGAAGCTCGGGGCTACTTATATGGCACAGGGTAACAGGCGCGCGGCGGAAAGCGAGCTGAAGAAAGCGATTCAACTAGACCCGGAAGACTGGTATGCTCCTTATACCCTGGGCCTCTGCTACGGACTGCAAAATAAATTCAAGGAAGCATATTCGATACTGGAACAAGCGGCGAAGCTGAACCCGAACAATACTGATATTCTGATTGCATTGGCTCGTGCGTTGAAAGAGGAAGGAATGTTTGCGCGGGCAGCAGAAGCGTTCGAGCGTGTGCTGTCACTCGGCATTAAAGATGCAAAGACTTTCCATCTATTAGGGGAGTGCTACCATCGAGCGAAGGACTTCGATAAGGCAATCATAACGTATAGAAAGTTTATTGAAGCGGAACCAAATAACTATGAGGGTTATCAGGGGCTGGGCGCAACATTCGTGATACAAAACAGATGGCAGGAAGCAGCGCTGCAACTTGAAAAGGCGATTGCGCTTGGCAGCAAGCAACCGCAACGTTACAGCTTGCTCGGAGTCGCATATCTGGAACTGCGTAATCCGGTCAAAGCCGCGACCGCGTTGCGCGAGGCCGTTAAAGAAGAGCCTAACAGCTTTGAGCTTCATCTGCGCTTGGGTGATGCTCTGCGCGGGATGCGTAACTTTAAGGAGGCGGAACAACACGCGCGCCGAGCGATGGCCTTGTCTCCGGGTAATGCACAAGCGCAGGTACTACTTGATGCAATTCGCCGGGATGCTCTGAGGTTTTAGGGCACCGAGAAAATTTAAGGCGAAGCAGATGAAGGCGGCGCGAGAGCCTGGATCGCGGCATCTAGTTGAACGATTGCGCTAATGGCAGCACTGAAGAGCGAAAGAGTTTGTTCAGAGGTCAATGTCACTTCTGGATGCACAATCGGGTTGCGGTAGAAATCCTTGATGTGTGAAAGATACGCGGTTACTTTCGTATCTGCCCCATGATTGCTCAGGTCTCTAATATAAGCACCCCAGTTTCTACTTTTGGCTGAGATGTGCTTTCCTGTGAGTGTCAGGTGATACTCTCTGATTAATGATTCTATAGCCTTCAGGATATGGAATCCGGCGGCGGTCGGTATATTAAAAGCGAGACATCGCCCTGCCTGTTGAATGTCATATATCGTCTCAGCAGATAATCTGGATTTGAGATCAATAGGTAAAGCATCTTCAGCCCGCTCGATTAAGGCGGGCGTCGAGTAAATACCTTTAGGCGTGACAGCATATACGTCAATATTACGAGACTCGTGTTCCAAGATAGTCTCAAACTCAGTGCGCTTACTGATGAGCTTGTTTACCTCTGCTTCAGTAAGTTTCCTTTCCCAATCTATCGTTTCTCCTGGTGGAATAAACGCACTTAGCGTTTTATTGATAGACTCCCGCAGTGTGTCGGCTGCTGCTTTGGAAAGCGGAAGCGGAATATGCGAGATTTCATCTGTAAACTCGATTAACGCCCTGTCCACATTCAGAAAAGGCACGGAGAAATCAAGGAAACTATTTCCTGGTTTCACTTCGTCGAGGATGCGTAATGCCACCCCAAACTTGTAGAAAGCGAATTGATTAACCTTGTGCATAATTGTCCCTCGTTAAGTATTGTAGAGCACAAAGGCGGTTGCGACGAGTTAGTCGAAATGAGTAAACAAGAGTGTAGAAACAGAAAATGAATGAGATTAAAAGAGAAAAATGGACGGAAGAAATGATTTTTGCTCTCCCGTCAGGAGAGCATGACTTTTTCGATAGAAAGAGTGGGCTAATGCTTAATAACGCCGACTTTAGGAAAAATGTAGCAAAGGCACTTTCAGCTTTTGCTAATACCGGCGGCGGCCATCTAGTGCTAGGCGTACAAGATGATGGTACGATTGATGGCGTACCAAGACTTAAAGGCCACACTCTTATTCGTGAATGGCTTGAGCAAATTATCCCTCATTTACTTAGCTATCCACTTCAGGATTTCCGTGTCCATGAAGTCGTTCCGGCCACACCTTCAGCTATTCCATCAGGCCAAGTTGTCATTGTTATTGATGTTGGAGACAGTATGCTTGCCCCCCATCAAACTGCTGACACCAAAATCTACTACTACAGATCGGGCGGCCACTCCGTAGGAGCACCCCACATTTATCTTGAGGCACTCCGCAGTCGCCAGCGATTCCCTAGCCCAGTCGTCGTGCGGGTATGGCTCGATACCGTTATCAATCCCTTATTGGCTACTTTTAAGGAGGCGCGAGAGTGTATAGCTAATGAAAAGTGGAGCTGGGACTGGAGTGATGGACGTGTAATGTCGTTTCACTTAATTAACTGTGACGACCGGCCCTATGTCATTCCCATAGCTGATCCACATAATAAAGAACAGTTTTTTGATTCTCATAAAGATTTAGCCAAAGCTATGGATGAGTATGATGGCGCGGTCATAGAGCTTGGTAAAAAATGTAAGTCGTTATATGAAGCGTTGAAGATCAGCACTGTATTAAAGGAAACCTACCGCGAAATCATCTCTTCTGAATCCATCTTAGAGACGAAGCCACGTATTTACGCAAGCGGGGATAAAATTCCAAATGATGCTGATTCCCTACTTGAAGCACTATTTGGCACTGGCTCCACTGAGGCAGTCCGTCTAGCATCGTTGGCTGACAATATAGTAAACAAGCTAGGAGAGCTAGATGATTCAAAGAGAATAGCTAGATTCTGGAACCGATTTAGAGAGAAATTCTTAGCAGTGCTTGGTGATCCTGAAATCAGCCCGTTTAACGATGCTGTCGCTGAAACCGAGATAGCGCTACTTCAAGCCATAGAAAATTCGATTGTTTTATTGCAGCAAACCCGAAGACACCTAGCTATGCAGCATGGTGTACCTTTTACTGTTCCAGCCCCTCAGAAGGACGATTGGTAGCAGAAGACTAAAAGCATCGCTTTGATTTTGACCCGAACGAAATTCTTCAGAGACTGGATTTCTAACCCTGCATGAGCACGAATCAGGGAATTTTTATTTCATCTACTTTGAAATACCAGGCGTTAACATCAAAGAGAGGCTCTAAAACTCGAAGCTTGTATATAGGGTTGATTGATTCTAAAAAAGCATTTCGCATTTCGTCAGAGAATGGTTGCCCATCCACAGTAGCGTTTTCTATATTTATAATTAGCTCATTATAAAACTCAATGGCGGTAGAAAGATTCAGCTTTAGTTGAATGATCTCTTGATTGTCGTCGTTAGTGGAAAAATAACCTTTTACAATATTCGTGCGAAAAGTATAGCTCTCATCCTGTGTGGGTTTGCGGAGGGTGTGAATAACGTCGTAGGACGAGGACTTGTAAGATAAATTTTGATATATCCGTTGTTCCGCATGGTCTGATGGGACGGGCCTCTCCAGACCGCACCAACATTCATACAACCCAGTTATGACCGTTTCCTTAAACTCGAACGGCACTTTAGCAATAATTTCAGGGGCAAGTTCACGAAATTGATCGGTCGGAAAATCATCCTGCTTACCAAGTTTTGCCCCGGCGATTTCTAAAATAATCTTATTGTAAAGCTGTTTACTTGCTTCCCACTCGCCATAAAAGATTTCCCAAACTTCCTTCTCTTTTTCTTCCTCTTCGCCGTTACCAACGCTAGATTCAGCAACCTCGGCAGGCGATAAGTAGTGCCTTGTGCATTCTATGTTCAGGCTCCACTCTTCCCATTCAGCAAATGTGGGGTTGCGTAATCGGTGTAGGGTTTTGCGGGAATGCGAAGTATGAGGGTAGTGCGTAAGAGTAATAGACCGAGGGAAATTATTAAATTCATAAGGTGGCGTCTCAGCCCTCGGCTCAAAGTTTTCTACATCCTCTACTGATTCGTCTTCAGAAGAATCATACAAATCACTATTTAGTACCACTTCAACCTTTATATCTTTAGAGCCTTCGATGTTTTGTAAATCGCTCGACTGCTTTGGGGAAATATTAACGCTGATAGTTCGTGGTATTGATTGTCCCGATAAGGGGTTATTTCGCCATACTCTGGCAGCCTCTACCGCTTGCCGCATTAGTGAGTTATCAAATGTTCTTGCGTCTTCAATGACTCGGCGTACTGCCGGACTGTGAAATGACGTTACGGCCTCGATAGCTTGCCGCGCTAACGGGTTATCAACCGCTCTCGCAGTTTCGATGGCCTGACGTATCAGAGGACTATCGAATGTTCTAGCGTCTTCGATAGCTCGACGCATTAGAGGATCATTAAATGCTCTAGCATCTTCAAAGGCTTGGCGTGCTACCAGGTTATTGAAGGAGCTGGCAGTTTCGATGGCTTGGCGTACCATCGGGTTATCTAACGTCCGTGCAGCCTCAGCAGCTTCACGTACAAGTTTATTATCAAACTGGGGGTTTTCAAGAACCTTCCGACTTATCGAATTTTGCGACTCAAAATAATCAATCGCACCCTGATACGCCTCGTCTTGCTTCCCGATCTCTTCAACCTCTTGAATGGCGGCTTGTTGGCCTTCAAGTCCGAGAAACTCCTGGGCATGTTTTAGGAATTGCTCGCTATGGTACATATAAAATTTGACGTGCGCTTCGTTTTGTATCTCATTTATCAGCTCCGGCCTTGGAGAGACAGTTTGACCCTTCTCCTTTCGCCACCAATCTTCTTTTCTATCATCCGTTACGAATATTATTGGCTTACGCTGAGCTTTAGCGTATTCGATCAACTGAAGCCACATCACTACGTCGCCATATTTGTCTGGATACTCCTTGATCTTGACCCGATTTGATGGACACCCAGATAATGCCAGATACTATGATCGGGCATGGAGGTGTTCATGGCAGAACCACGACGACAATTCAATAGAGAGTTCAAATTAGAGGCCGTCCGGCTTGCCACCTCAGGCGAGAAGCCTTTAGCGCAAGTCGCACGCGAGTTAGGCGTGCTGCCCAACCTACTGCGCAACTGGAAGCGCCAACTCGAAGGTCAATCCGGCCACAATCCAGCAGATGCCTTCCCCGGCAACGGGCGACTGCCCAACCAGGACGAAGAACTCCGCAGGCTTCGCCGCGAAGTCCAGACGCTGCGACAAGAGCGGGACTTTCTAAAAAAAACGGCAGCGTATTTTGCCAGGCAGTAGCGATGAAGTACGCCGCTATCAAAGCGCACCAATCACTATTCAGCGTCGCTTTGATGTGTCGGGCGCTGGGCGTCAGTCGCGCGGGCTTCTATGCGGCTGGGAAGCGCACCGCCAGTGCCAGAGTTCAGCGTGACGAGCAGTTGCGGAGGCAGATTATCAGTGTGCATCAACAGAGCCGTCGGACTTATGGCAGCCCGCGCGTGCATGCTGAGTTGCAGGCGCGGGGAGAAAGCTGTAGCCGGAAGCGAGTGGCTCGGCTGATGCGTCAAGCAGGGCTGCGGGTGAAAGTTCGTCGGCGCTTGCGACCACAAACGACCGACTCGAAGCACTCGCACCCAGTGGCCGAGAATGTGTTGGCGCGCCGCTTTAGGGTGACAGAGATCGAAGCGACAAACCGCGTTTGGGCGGCCGACATTACCTACGTGCCAACGCGCGAAGGCTGGTTGTACTTGGCCGTCATTCTGGACTTGGCGAGTCGGAGGGTGGTCGGTTGGTCGATGCAGGTCACACTCGGGGCCAGCTTGGCTGTCGATGCCTTGCAGATGGCCTTGGCCGGGCGGGTGCCGGGTGAGATGTTGCTTCATCATTCTGATCGCGGGGTCCAGTACGCAGCGACACAGTTTCGACGGTTGCTAGCGCACAAAGGCATCGTCGCGAGCATGAGTCGCAAGGGCAATTGCTATGATAATGCTGTCGTCGAGAGTTTCTTCGCGACGCTGGAATGGGAGTTGATCGAGCGGAGCGACTGGCCGACGAGGGATGCGGCGCGGGTCTCGATCTTCGACTACATTGAATGCTGGTACAATCGCAGGCGGCGGCATTCTTCGTTGGGTTACTTGAGCCCGATGGAGTATGAGGAGAAATTATTGAGTCAAGCAGCCTAAACTTCGTGTCCACTAAATCGGGTGAAGTTCACCTTGCCTTTGGCATCCTTAAATCCGGGTGGTATCTGGGCTTTGAAACGCCGTTCCGCTTCTTCGTAAATCTCAAGTAGTTTTGCGGTACTAAATCGATTGCCGACTTTGCCCTCAAATAAGGCTGTTAATTTCTCTCCCAGAAGCTTGAAAGAGGCTACGTCAGGATGAGTCTGTTTATTATCTGCGAGGGACTCCTTTGCTTTTGCTACGCCGGATTTTATAGATTCGAGAACCTGCTCGGTCTTAACAGAGACATGACTTTTATAAGCTGCTAGTTGAGTTTCAAGTTTTATATACGCTTCATCGAGTAGCCTGTTAATGTCATCGTAAACTTTGAGTTGATTCTCTATGACCGTTTCCCGGTTGTTATAGTATTCGGTTGCAGCCTGATAGGGTGTCCAAATTCTATCTTTAAGAAGTTCTAATACTAGAACAAAGCTCTCTTTCGTTTCCGGGGTATAGCGGTAAATATGCAGCAGCATGTTTGCGTCAAAAGCAAAGACGCACTCCTGCCACATTTGACGGAACTCTTCGTCTGTTGGTCTGTTGTAGCCCGAAAAACGACTTTTCATTTTAGAGCTGGAATAATCTCCTTATAGGTTGAATCTTAGTATGAAAAAAGAAATTCTCAAATTCAGTACAATGATTAATCACGTTAGTTATGCAACATAACGAGCTGTGTGTAGTAAATACTGGCGAGCCTCTTAAAAGGGATGCTGAGGTATGGCTTCGCCGAGAATCTTCGCTCCGAGGGCAAATATGAAGGCCGGGTTTAGCTCATGGGTTGAATAAAGTCTAAGCTGAAATTCATGGAAGCGAATAATTGCGCTACAATCTACGGCATGAGACGCTTACCACGATTGCCAAAGCCGAAGAAGCAAACGCATACCGTCACACTAAGAGCCGTATTTGCATCGCTGGATGGTAAGGACAGTGACGACGATGCAGCGCGGTTTGAAAAGGAACTCGGGGAGTTTGTCAAGAATTTCAAAGCTAAATCTGAGTTCAAGTACCCTGACATCAGATCAATAAAAGAGTGGGAAACGACCGCCACGCCTTAGCGCGTCACCTAGCCGCAGGAGCCTCTACAAATGCCGACTTACAAAAAGAGACAGGGCAGCGACACTTGGCATTGGTGTAAGAACTGCCACCTCTACCCGAAGGGCGCAGGCGTCACCAGCCGAGACTCTAAGCCTACTGGTGGCGACCTCTGTAACGAGTGTAAGGCTAAGACAAAGGCTAAGAATTGCCGGACATGAGAAGCCGCTGACGCACCGCTATATATTGTGGTTAACTCTTTCGTGAAGAACACCCGCCAATTGTCACAGCGCGGCTTTGCGAGCGCGAGCGCCGACCACAATAGATTGTGGTCGGCGCTCATTTTAGAGCGCAGATTTGAGAACGGACACACCGGCGAGACAAAGGGCGTCCGATAATACCTTATTATGTTCTTTTAACTATCATGCCAGTAGCATTCAATAACCGTTGATCCATATTCCTCAACTGCCCTCCTCCTCCTTGCAGCACAATACCCCCTCCCATAATGGCATCTGAAAACTCCGCAGGGATGTGTTTCACTGCCGCCAGTACAGCATTGATAATCGTGTTGACAACATCTGCAAGGGCCTCGTATATGTCCTCGTCAGTGACGGATACCATTTTCAACTCATGAGTAATAGAGTCTTGTCCCCGCACCTGCGCCGTGAGCTGTCTGTCTAACGGAGTAGCTGACCCTAATTCAATTTTAAGCGCTTCCGATGTTCGCTTACCGATCAACAAATGATGTTTCACTCTAAGGTGTTTAGCAATGGCTTCATCCATCTCATTGCCGGCGGCTTGGATAATCTGCGAAAAGACAACGCCAGCAAATCCCATGACAATAATTTTGGTTTCATTCTTGCCAATATTTAAGTTGATTCTAGGTTCGAGACTTGCCTCTGACATATGGAACCTTCTATGCTAAAGCTAAACAGATAAGCTGCTACCGTGAATATTATTCTGCTTTGTTTAAGGAGCTTTCGGGCGAGCCTGAGGCTCGCCCGAAAGCTCCTCCGTTAGAGAATGCACAGCAGAATTGAAATCAGACAAAATGGGTCAATTGCATTCGCCCTCCTCATTTTGTGCTGAGCATACTCTGGATGACTCTACGCAGTCGCCTAATACCTTTAAAATTTCACACTGAATGTATCGTCCCGGACAATTTCCAGGATACGCTTTGCTGGAGCCATAATTCACGTCGGTGCAAGTGCCTATACAAGTGGGGCTGTAGTCACACACTCCGTACCCATAATCCCCTCCGACGAAAGTCTCAGAAAGGATTTCATAAGCATCTTTCACCCAAATCCCTGAGTTTAAAGCTGCTGTGGGGCTAGCCACATATGAAAACACCCGGCACTCGGGGTGGCCGTTTTCCGTGGTAAGGGTGTAATCATATACGTCCCACTCGTTAAAGACGTTTGCGTAGCCTTGACTCTGCGCTGTGGCAACACCCTCATACCACGCTCCGCCACTACTCATGGTGGCAACACTCGTGTTGTCGCTGCTCCAAGTGCCCGAATAGTAGTATGGAGTTAATGGTTGTCCATAACAATTCCTGTCCTGCTCGAAGCTAGCAGCTATAATTGAACTGCCAACCTGAACGTTCAACGTATTGGGTCCGAGCCATGAATTGTAGAAACTATTAGGACAGCACATAAAGCAGGCGTAGCTGCTACTGATTCCTTTGACTAAATCTGCTTGTTCCGAGCGACCTAACAGTGCCAATGGCTCAGGCCCACGCACAGACCACACAACCTTGCCGCGTGTCGCATTGAGCGGGATCGTTCGACCTCTCTCATCCGGTATCTGGTTGTCCCGTATTGAGCGGAGGTCAAGAGCTACTGTCTGTCTCGGTTCTACGCTCTTCACACCAGTGGCGTAGACGCCGCCATCGAAGGTTAAATCGAATGTGTACTGCTGTTTTTTGTCGGTCACATTCTTGATATAGACCAACGTTGACGAACTACCATCAATAAACCAGGGATAACCACCAGTTCCATTACGTTGAGCAGGGACATCCCACATCGGGACGCGAAACACTTGATTGCCGCTGGCGCTGACACTCTGAGCGGCCATCATGACGCTGCCGGGCGTACTCGTATACTCAAATTCTAATGATGCCGTCGCAATGCTTTGGGCAATACCTTTTGTTCTGATCGCACGCTCGACATCTACACTGTCGGCTTCGCCCGGAGCCAGCCGAACTTTGGGTAATTGCACTACGCCAGTTCCGCCATCGTGAAGGGTATAAGGCAATCGCCCCGTCAAGACTGTTGGGGCATCTCCGACGTTGCGCGCCACGACGACCGGCGTCAGCCGCTCACCTCCCGCAGTACCTAATCGTAACCCGACACCTTGATAGCCTGATGACTTACCGCCTTGCGGATAATAGAACTGAGCTGACCATGAATAGCCTTTAGCCTGATCTTCTATAAGCGCGCGGGCAACGAGAGAACCTTTTGGCCCTGAGTGCCAGATCGAGGCGCTGCCTATATTGTCACTTATTCTCGAAACGCTGCTAGGCTGCTCTCGTTGCACCCGCACTACCTTTGTTTCGTGCGCAGCCAAGGTGAATTCTTTTGGCTCTGGGTGAGCCGTGTCCGCGTTTATTGCCGTCGAAGCTGTTAAAGCTGAATCGCTGGTATTAGACAAAATGAGTTGAACATTACACCGATGCGATGGTAGCCACCAGACGCTTTCAAGTTGTGTCGAAGGGGCTGTTGCAAACTCAACTAACTTCTCGTCAAAGCTGAGACTGCGTTTTCCATCTACTAAGTAGAGTTGCGCTCCAATCACCAAGTCAGGCCCACGATGAAAAAGTTGCAGACTTCCTTCTTGAAATGAGGTGCCAGGAATTGCGCCGAAATCACGCAGATCAATGTTTCTGAACGAATTACCCTCTACTGTCACCGGCGCAACGTCGAGTCGTTCACCTATCAAGCTAAATAGCGTAGGCTTAACTTCAATTGGTTTTGGCCCCTTATTGTTGAGCATCAGCGTGGCGGTAAGATGGTTTTGCACGCTGTAGTAAGAAGCCGCCAGCAGATGCGGCTTGTTCTCATCTTCAGGGTTTTGCCCACAACACGTCGTTTTTGAGGTTCGTAGAGTTCGTGAAGGTTCCGTTTTCTTAACTGAAGGGTTTCCTTCAGCCCGAACGGAGCGAAAGAATAAGATTGTGGCTGAGGAAGCTACTGCCAGCAAACTTGCTAGTACGCAGAGCAAAAGCAACTTTCGATCGCTCAGGAGACGACGGTATGTTGTGTAAGATGCTGCTATATTCAAGGGAATCTCCTTTCGACGGGCATGAGGACTACATAACTCAGATTAGCAGTTGAGTTGAGCTACGCAGCGGTGTGCTTCGCTAGAGCGAAACCAATGAGAGTTGGAGCTTTTTAGTGAAGCACCCTTATTAACAGCGTGGGGGAAGCACCATGTCTATACAACTTTAATATTATTACGGTCAAGGAATTTTATCAGGGCATTCTTTAGCAACTCTGGCGAGATAAATACACATCCTTCAGCCTTTCACCATCAGGAAGTATAGAACCTTGTGCCAGCTTATCGTGGCCGGCCCACTATGACCATATACCCCGGTGAAGGTATATGGGAGAATAACCTCAATAAAGCTATAATAAACCCATCAGGGTTATTCGGGTCGGGCCACTTATATGTCTGAACCTGGGTGGTATGCTGGACGTTTGCGGCAGCTCCCAGAACATTATCACTGGAGCCGACCCATTGACCAATATCGTTGTGCTCGCCCAGGATTGCAGGCAATACATACGCCTCATCAATCGCATCCAGACCGAGTTCAGCGACAGTTAGACAATATGCGATCTTGCCAAGCATTTGCGCGAAAGCGATATGATCGAACCAGTGAGTGACGAATATTCGCTCCGCGTTGTAAAGTTTCCTTATTTCTTCTGGATCGGAAAACCATACTGCCTCTATAGCGGCGAGTTCAATACTTTCCTTATAATCCCTGTTTTTCTTGAAGACATGATTATCGAGGTATGCTGGCGGCTTAAATAATGGCATCGGCAGCACAATGAAATGATCTTTGACGGGGACATCAATAATCTCTTCCTTACTGTCTCGCACGATGCCTAAAGGAAAGGTCTTAGGCACTTCTTTTGGTCTTCGTGTTTGGAAGCCAAGTGCCGTCCTCATCTGCCAAGTGAAACCGCGCATCACTCTACCTTCGATGCGCTTGGTAATGTTATTGCAAGCTTCGCAACTTGCTTCCGGCAAGATGCTGTTAGCATTGAGGCCGTAAGCTATAATGTGTTCGTCTGTCAGCTTTTTATCTATGGCTCCGCAATAAATACATTTGCCTACAGGCTTGTAATTCTTACCAGTCATTCCCTTTTCAATACCTAATACTGCTAATAAGTGGACAGGGATGCCAAATTTAGTAGCGGCAGCCCCACTCGGATTCGGTTATTGTCCTCCCCCCAGCAACCGATGAGCAGAAGGATTCACCTACCGCTTGGTTGTGTGGTATGACAGATAAAACAAGAGAGAATCGGACTGGTCGGGCTGGGAGCCGATCATTGGCAAGAAACCGAAGAGGTTCAGAACGTCCGACGTAGTTTAGTCACGTTCTGTTTGCTATCGGTTCGGGCTTACGCGCTGCCTCGCCCTGTTGCTCTAAGACTTCTCGCAGGTCGTCGCGCATCCCTTCAATCTCGTCAACCGATGCACCAAAGCGGCGCTCGATCTCTGACTCGCCTAGTGTATCGAGCGCATAACATAACGCCGCCTCATACACGGCCAACTCATCCTCTGAGATTCTGGCCTGCACCAATGCAACCGATGCTATTGTTTCTTTGTTGATTGCTTCCATACTAATTTAGCTCGTCAGGGAGTTCGTCACGCTT
>MWWH01000067.1_pt1 | contig 25142 bp, 28 predicted proteins | sample 1047231 | NCBI WGS metagenome assembly MWWH01 (sample SAMN06349967, study PRJNA376086) | soil metagenome | isolation source: MG3-2 sample Antarctic (ecotone) soil | place: Antarctica | collected 2015-01-13 | reverse complement strand
GCTTTCGATTTATCATTGCGAATATCACTGCTTCGCCGTAAAGACGGATTGACGCTTCTGGTCAGCCAGCTTTCGACCACCGCGCTCACATCAAGCGAAACGGAGAAATTGTCGGTATCTAAAATTTGAAGTTCTTCGGAAGTTCTCACAAACGAATTTTAGCGGAGATTTTCCTAAAAATCAAGATTACACATTTAGTTCCAATGTGTAATCTAAGAGTAAAAATTATTAGAAATGTATCCAGAAAGGGGCGTTGTTTTTCCTCCTTATTTTTTTATTAGTTTTCACTGAAAACTTCTTTAAGTTTGGCTTCGCTCATTTCCGAGAAAACCCTTTGACGATATTTCGCCGGACAAACGATGTGATACGTCGAAGTCGAAGCATTGTGGATTTTGCGAATAGAATCTTTTTAGATTCTCCGGCTCTAAATAACAGTCATTATTTCTTCGAGCGATTTGCGCCCGATGTCAGGCACGCGCGCGTCTTTTGCCGGAAACCCGACTGGAATCAGCACGAAAGGTTTTTCATTTTTCGGTCGCCCTAAAATTTCCTGTAGAAACCGCATTGGCGAAGGCGTGTGCGTCAGCGTTGCAAGTCCGGCGTGATGCAGCGCGGCGAGCAGCATTCCGACGGCGATGCCGACCGATTCCTGCGAATAATAAGTCGGCTCGGTCTCATTCATCGCTTCGTCATAAATCAAATCAATTCTGAAAACCACAATTAAATACGGCGCAATTTCAAGAAACGGTTTATGCTCGTCCGTTCCGAGCATCGCTAATCGCCGCAGCCATTTTTCGCTCATCCGCCCGTGATAGCTTTTGTATTCTTCTTCTTCGGCGGCGACGCGAATTTTTCTTTTTATTTCCGCGTCCTTGACGACGACAAACCGCCACGGCTGCATGTTTGCGCCTGACGGCGCAGTTCCTGCCGCCCGAATCGCCTGTTCGATCAATTCAAAAGGCACGGCTTCGTCGGAAAAATCGCGCACGGTTCGTCGCCGGTCGAGCGTTTGATAAAACGCGGCGGCGCGGCGCGTTTGCTCTTCGATTGAAAGCGGCTGAAAATCGAGCGGAACGAATCGCGGTTCAGGCAGTTTCTGATTCATTGATATATTTAACCGCATCTTCAATCGTTTGAAAAAGCTGATGGCTGTGATAGACGAGCCACGGGCTGACGTTAATTTCAGGCGGCGCGACTAAAATTACGTTTTTCCCGCGTTCCCAGCCGTATAAAACTTCCATACTCGTGCCGACGCTCGGCTTGACGAAGTTGACGAGAACCGTGTCGCAAGCGTCAATGTCGGCTTTGTCGTTCTCGACCATATCGCGCATTCCGTCCATCGGTCGCTTCCGATAATCGCGTATCATCGGGTCGAGCGCGGTGCATTTTAGATTTTGTTTGGCGTATTCGCGCCAATCGCGGCATTCTTCGTCCGTGCAGTCGAGCATCGCGCCGCTTAAATAAACAAGTTTCGCTTTCAAATCGAGACTCCTTCTTTTATTGATTATAACAAGTAATTTTTATTGAGACTCGAACCAATTAAAAAAGAAAAACATCTGCCGCATAAAATTTTACGCGGCAGATGATTATGAAAATAATAAAAAGATTTTTTTATTTCATCATTGATTTTTTCATCATTTTAGCTTTGCGGTGACGGCGATGATGTTTCTTCATCATCTTTTTCTTCATCATTCGATGCTTTTTCATCATCGGTTTTTTGCTCATCATCTGGTCGTCTTGCTTCATCATCGTATCCTGCTTCATTGTGTCTTGCGCGAAGCTCGCCGCCGCGATTCCGAGAACCAAAAATAATGCCGCCGTTAATCCGGTAATACGTTTCATAGTTTGTTTTTCCTTTTTTAATTAAATTACTTTCCCGCTTGTTCTTGTCTGTGAATTTCAGACTGCGAAATTTTGTTGTTGGAGAAATTTTTGCCGACAAAAATCAAACCGCGTATTATTTTTTGACTTCCGGCGATTTGATTTTTGAAAGCGTCTCGATAATCGTTTCGGGCGCGGCTCGTTTTTTATAATCGGGTTCGAGATACGCATAAACGATTTCGCCTTTTTGATTGACGACGTAAGTTGCCGAAAGCGGCAGTTCCGCCTTTTCCATCTGGTTGTGTTTGGCAACGTCCAAACCTTTCGATTTATAAAGCTCGTCGGTCTCTTTCGGCAATTCGTAGACGATGCCGAACTTTTTTGCGACCGTCAAATTCGGGTCGCTCAAAACTGTAAAATCAAGCTCGTTTTTCTTGGAAATGCTCAAAGAGTTGTCGGGATTTTCGATTGACACGGCAACCAGATTTCCGCCCGCCGCTTTTATCTGCGCGAGATTCTTTTGTAAATTATGTAGATAGAGATTGCAGAACGGACACCACGAGCCGCGATAAAAAACGACGACGAGATTTCCCTGTTTTAATAAATCGCCGCTCTCGACGGTTCTGCCGTTCTGGTTTTTCAAACTGAACGCGGGCATTTTCGCGCCGACGTTCAGAGCGGTTTTCGCCGCATCGTCGGCGGAGATAAATTTATCCGCGACGGCTGAATTTTTATTGCCAGGAGTTTTTTCGCCGCTCATTGCAGATTCCTGCGCCAAAGCGTTAAAGCCCAAAACGCAAATCATTATTATCAAAGAAAAAGTTTTAGCTGACATAATTTTTTGAAAGTCGGTTTGCTCGATTATTTTGAAACGTATAAATCGGGAAACTGTTTTCGCAGATTCTCCACCTTCGGCTGGTCATAGGCGACGATGTAGGCTTGCGTCGGATGATGCGCCAGATAATCCTGATGATAATCTTCGGCTTTGTAAAAAGCGTCGAGTGGGACGATTTGCGTGACAATCGGTTTTGCAAAAGTTTTTGCTTTGGTCATTTCGGCGATATAATTTTCGGCGGCGCGTTTCTGCGCGTCGTTTGAGTAAAAAATCGCCGAGCGATACTGCGTTCCCGTGTCCGGTTCCTGCCGATTTAATTCGGTCGGGTCGTGCGCCACCGCGAAGAAAACTTTGAGCAGTTGTTCATAAGAAACCTGCGACGAATCGTAAGTGATTTTGACCGATTCGGCGTGTCTGGTTTCGCCGCCGCTCACGGTTTCGTAATCAGCGGTCTGTTTCGTGCCGCCCGAATAGCCGCTCATAACGTCCGATACGCCTTTGACGTGTTCAAAGACGGCTTCCAAACCCCAGAAACAGCCGCCCGCAAAAACGGCGGTTTGCTCGCCTTTGGCAGTCTTGGCAGGCGTCGCCGATACGATTGGCTGCGTATTTGCGGGATTGTCTTTGGATTCCGCCGCCACGGTTTCAATCGAATTGCCGATTTTGCTGCACGAAACCGCCGTTAGCAATGCGATTCCAAGCGAAAGAACGATGAAAATTTTAGAAAAGTAAATTAACATAAAAACATCTTCCTTGTAGAATAAGAGCGTTATCGCGTCTTGACTCCAAAATTTATCCGATTCGCATTTCGACAAATGGTTCCGGTTATTTCTTCTCAAACGTGAGCGCGACCGAGTTCATACAATAGCGCAAGCCGGTCGGTTTCGGTCCATCATCAAAGACGTGTCCGAGATGCGAATGACAGCGGCTGCAAACCACTTCGTCACGCGACATCCCCAAACTGTTATCTTTCGCCACCGTTACATTGACGGCATTGATCGGCTCATAAAAACTCGGCCAGCCCGTACCGGATTCAAATTTCGTCTTTGAGCTGAATAGTTTCAGATGACACGCCGCGCAGTAATAATCGCCGTCTTCGTGATTGTCGGCGAGTGCGCCCGTAAAAGCGCGTTCGGTTCCCTGTTCGCGCAAAACATTATATTGTTCAGGCGTTAACTGCTTGCGCCATTCCGCTTCGGTTTTCACAATTTTTTCGCCGTTAAATACGTCATCCGACGTTTTTGAAGCAGTTTCATCCTTTTCGGCAAGCAAAGTTTTGATAACTTTTTCCTGCACGTCATACGCGCCTTCGCCGACGTGCGAGTAACGAATGCGTCCCTGTTTATCGAGAATGACAACGGTCGGCCACGCTTCAATATCGAATGCTCGCCAGGTGTCGCCGTTCGTGTCGGTGACGACCGGATACTTGATGCCGTTGGTTTTGACGGCATCTTTGATTTTATCGAAATTCTTTTCGTAATCGGATTCGGGCGTGTGAACGCCGACAATAGTTAAACCTTTGTCATGATACGCCGCATCAAACTTTTTGACCGTCGGCAGCGTGTTGCGGCAGTTGTAGCAGCCAAACGTCCAAAAATCCATCAGCACGACGCGACCGCGCAAATTTTCTAAATTGGTCGCTTCGGAATTTATCCATTGTCCGGCAGAAAGCGCGGGCGCTGTTTTTGCTTTGCCTGCCCCAATCAATACGTCTCTGGCGTTCGCGTCAGCGTTGTCGTCGGCAACAATCGGCACAAAAGAAGCATCGTCGGTCGGGACGGATTTATCATTTATATCTGTATCGGCAGCCAGCGTCGTTTGACTGTCCTGTTTGGATGCCATCGACCGGGCGCAGCCGAAGACAACTAAAGTTGCCGTGATTAAAACGGCGAATAAAGTGAATAAAATTTTGTAACTCATAATACTTTTCCTTGTCAGCTTTCATTATGTAAATACCGAAAATGAGCGAACTTATTCCCGCGCGGATAAATTTCCAGACGCGCAAAAGCCATTAGTGTCCCGAATACCAATCGTATCCTTGTTCCGCCCAGTAATCGCGCGGGCGTTCGTCGGTGAATTCGATGCGTCCGATGCGCTTGATTTGTTTGATGCCGTATTTTGTGGTCGTCGCCAGACGCAGCGGCGCGCCGTGTTCCGCTGTCAGCGGTTCGCCGTTTAATTCGTAAGCGAGCAGCGTCTGCGGATGCATAATGCTCGCCGTATCCCAACCGACATAATAACCTTCGTCAGGCGTAACTAAAGAAACGTATTTTGTGTTTTCGGTCGGCGCGTATTTCGCGGCAAAATCGGAAAATCGAGCGCCCGCCCAGTTGACGACGATGCTCCAGCCTTCGATACATTTCAGCTCGACCGTCATCTCCGTGCGCGGCAGTGCTTTGATGTCGTCGAGCGGGCGAAAGGCGAGCGTTGGTTTCCGCTGCTCGAACTCGGAACGCCGCTGCCGGTCAACCATCCGAGCCGTCTCTCATACCGACGAGTAATAGATTTCGACCCGCTGCCGGTTCTGCAAAAATTATCCGTTCCGTCTCTGTAGATTTACGGCGGGCGCGACCAAACCGTTCCGGCGATGGAAAGTGCCGCCAATTTAGAGAAACTAAAAAAGCGGGGCAAGGACATCACTATCAAAATTTTCCCGTCCGCAAACCATCAAATGTTCGTAATGCCCGAACCGAATCAGCCATTCCGTTGGTTCGGCTACGCGCCCGGATATTTGGAAACAATTGACGAATGGTTATTCAAACGAGTTGATACAAAAACCAAACAGAAGAGCTAATCAGCAGGTGATTGGAAAGCCTAACAAATCATTGGATGCGAGGGCGCGCATAGCTACTTTCTTATCACGTTGTCTGTTTACCCTTAACTTGTGTGAATTCGGTTTCGCCCCATGTCAATTCAACTGTTAGCTGGCTTCACTTTTGTAACGTATGCGTGATAAACAGCGACTTAAAACTACCTTTCGAGAGGCAACCGTTGCTGATGCTTTCGCCGTTGGCAAAGTTCACGTTCAATCTTGGCGAGAATCTTTTCTCGGCATTGTTCCGCAAACCTATCTCGATAAAATGTCGGTTGAAAATCGGGCTAAAGCATTTGAAAAAGGTTTCGCCGCCCGTTTTTACAAAATGTTTGTGGCGGAAACACAGGAGAACGGAATTGTCGGATTTGCCGATTTTGGCAAGGCTCGTGATAACCACAGCCAATATGAAGCGGAACTTTATGCGATTTATTTGTTGAGTAATTTCCAGAGAAAGGGCATCGGCGGCAAACTTTTTGACTTAGGCGTTAAATATCTTGTCGCCCACAATATGAATTCCTTGACTTTGACTGCTCTGGAAACGAGTCCGTATAAACCGTTCTATGAAAAAATGGGCGGTCATCTAATTGAACGAAAGACTACAAATATTGAAGGCGCAAGCTACGCGACGATAGTTTATGGTTGGGATAGATTAGTTGCGACCTAAATGTGAAAATTCCGATGCTTGTTAACCTCCTGCCAGCCACAAGCGTTATAAGAGAACAAGTCGGATGTTTCTGCTTATCTGCTGACTTGATAAATTTTATACAAGAGGATAATAAATGTTACTGATAAAAAATTTACGCATCTTGAGCGGCTGGCGACTTCGACAAATTTTGGTTGTCGTTTGTTTATTACTGCTTTTTTCCCATTCACAATCAAACGTCTTTTCGCAGACGACGCAAAATCAAGTGGTAAATAATCTAACCGCCGCCAAAGTCTTATCGAATGTCCGCAAGGCGATAAACTACGACAAGCTAAGAAAGTTAAAACGCGGCTTTGTGCTTGAAGAGGTTGACGCGAAATCAAATGGGAATCAAGCAAACATCAAGGTTTTGACTTTTGGCTCGTCCGGCGAATTTCGGGAAGATTCGATTCCGCTTGCGAGCAGACCTTTCGGATTCGACGGGAGATTCGGCTGGCAGTTTGACCTCGCGGGTTTTCCGACACCTGTGCCGCAGCGTCTGCGCGAAAAACTTCTTATTCCGGCGTGGGTCAGAGGCGGTTGGTGGCTCGAAGAAAACGCGCCTTTCATTTTTGCCCTTTTGCCCGAAGAAACAAATAAAAGCCAGGTTGCGCTTTCGTTGAAACTCGAACGCGGATTGGTTGGCGCAAAAGTTTTTATTGACCGTAAAACTTGGCTTCCGCAAACTTTAACCGTCGAATATGAGCGCGGCGCATACACGCTCGCATTTGACGATTATCGGGAAACAAGCATTGGAGTTCGTTTCCCCCAACGCATTAAAATCAACTACCGCGGTTCTGATTCGGAGTTTAAGATCAAGTCAATCACTGAATTAAAACCGACTGCCGACAATCCATTTAGGACACCCGCTTTGCCCGACGATACGACCTTCGACAACAATCTTCCGGCAGAACTAACAGTCGCGCAAGGTGTTCCTTTCTCAAAAGAAGCTCCGGGTCATTTCTATGCCCGCCCGCTCGTTGACGGCAAAGATTTGGGCTGGTTTCATTTCGATTCCGGCTCGGATACGATGCAGATTGATACGAAATTTGCCGACGAACTTAAAATGCCGATTTTGGGAAAATCGCGGACGCAAGGCGCGGACGGCAGAGTAACAGAGGTTACGATTCGGCAGGGAAAAACTTTCCAACTCGGCAGAATGATTTACAAAAACCCGATTTTTTTGGCATCCGATATGTCAGGCAAAAATGCGCCGCCCGGAGAAAAACGCGCCGGTTTTATCGGCTATCCGTTTTTTGCCCGCGCCGTCGTCGAAGTCAAAGGCGGCGGCAAAAGCATCCACGTCTATGAGCCGAAAAGCTACAAGCTGAACAAAGGCAAATGGCAGGAACTTTCATACATTGATTTAACGCCCGCCGTAATGTGTCGCTTTGAAGGAAATCGTGAAGGGCTTTTTCAACTCGATACGGGCAACACGGGAACGGTAACTTTTTACGATAAATTTATCGCCGAGCAAAAACTTATCGAAGGGCGCGCGGTCAAAGATGAAACCAACATAGGAGCGGGCGGCACATATAAGGAATTGACCGGCGCAATCGAATGGTTTGAACTTGCCGGATACCGTTTCAAAAATCCGACGGTCGGTTTCAGGGTTTCCGGCTTTAGTCGGGAAGGCGGCGCGGGAGTTGTCGGACGCGAATTTTTATCAGTCTTTACCGTAGTATTTAACTATCCTGAAAGACGCATCGCCTTTGTTCGATAGCCGTATCTAATCGTTCGATTGCTTCGTGATGCTTATGAACAGCAAAGATATTGTGCGGCAAGGCTACGATAAAGTTTCTTATGCTTATCGCACCGACGAAGGCGACGCGGCATACTCTTTGGACTATGCCGCGTGGTTGTCAGAATTGACTCCGCTTCTGCCGCCCGAATCGAGAGTTCTGGAGTTGGGTTGCGGCTGCGGCTTGCCCGTCGCGCAAATCTTGAGCGAAGATTTCGCCGTCACCGGAGTTGATATTTCAAGCGTGCAGGTTGAACGCGCCCGAACGATTGTTCCGCGTGCCGATTTTATTTGCGCGGATATGACCGAAGTTGATTTTCCGGCGCAGAGTTTCGTGGCAATCGTTTCTTTGTATGCGATAATTCACGTTCCGCTTGATGAACAACCGGCTTTGTTTGCCAAGTTGTTTGACTGGTTACAGCCCGCAGGCTATCTGCTGGTAACTGTCGGAAGTCGCGCTTGGACGGGAACTGAAGCAGATTGGCTGGACATCTCCGGCGCAACAATGTTTTGGAGTCACGCCGACGTTAAAACTTATGAATCGTGGCTGACGGAGTCTGGTTTCAAGTTGCGTTGGAGTAAATTTATACCGGAAGGAGACGGCGGGCATCAACTTATTCTAGCTCAAAAACCGGAAAACAAAAGCGTGTGAAAGCGAAGGCGCAATCGAACAAGTAAAATTACCACCGCCAGAGGCGGTGGCTTTGCGATGTTCGCACCTGAAAGGTGCGTCGCTCCGCGTCAAGTCTCGTCAATCTTCTTTTTCTGCTTGACTCGTCCGTGTAACTACCTTGCCGATGACATTTGACGGAAAATATATTTGCTCGTTCTCAACTTTAGAAGATATGTTTTGTTCGGTTTGCTGTTTCGCCTCACTGCCTAGCAGAACCACTGCCAGAGGCAGTGGTTTGATTCTTCGAATCATTGGATGTGAGGGCGAAACAGCGACTTTGTTATCACGTTGCGTGGTTACTTTTGGCTTGTGTGTATTCGGTTTCGCCCCACGTCAATTCAATCGTTAGACGCTTCGCATTATGCAAGCTCACGGAAAAAAACGAAACTTTTTGTCGCAATAACAACGCTCGGTGTTTTATCTTGAAACCATCAACGTGCGGAAATAATGAACACTTTGGGAAATTTCTTGCTAACATTTTTCCTCTTGTCAGCGTCTTTTTAGATTAAAAGGGCAATAATATACATGACTCACCAAAACAATTATTGAGAATAATTGTATTTAATTGTCCCATAAATTAAAAAGATAAGTCCGTTTAATTCAAATTTAGCCGCTTCTTAAAATTATAAAATGTAAGGTGGAAACTATGAAAAAAGTCAATTTAATCTTTCTATTTTTTATATTCGTTTTTTGTTTTTACTCGGTTCGCTCACAATGCTGTTGTTCGAGTGTTCAAATTGCATTGGTTGAAAAAAAGGGAAACCAACTGAAGCAAAGCGAAGTGAAAATAAAAGAAATTAATAAAAGATTAGAAATTAATGAAATCTACGAAAGATTAAGCCCGTCATCAAGATTTCATTTTAATGACGACAAAACGGATAAAGTGGATGTCGTTTATAAAATCGGTTGCGGTTACGGAGATGAAGTTTTATCAATAATTTACAAAGGCTCGGAAATGAGAATTCACTTTAAATTTATCCATGAATTTGGCAGGGTGTCGGGAAAAATCACTTTTCAAAAAGGCGATTTTATTGCAGAGCCAAAAGAATTAAATAACGTCGGAATTGCAAAAGGAATAAAAGCTCGGAAGGCAACCGACGAAGAACTTAAACAATTGTCGAAATAAGATTTAAGTGAGTCAAATATATTATTACCATTAAAAGATACAATAATTGATAGACAATCAAAGTTTTATGCGCGCGGCAAATTTGTATAGTGTGTGTATTTGTCGCTAAATGATTGCGCTCGATAATCACGGATATAAGATGACAACGACCGGCACAGCACTTAACACAGCCACGAAAGCATTGCTCGAAGTTTGTGCGCGGCGCGGTATTAGCATCGACAGTTTATTGGAAAATGCCAAACTTAGTCCTGCTCTGATGGAAAGGTTCAACCGCAGGATTCCGTCGGACAAAAAACGATTGATATGGGAAGATGCCTTCAAACGCACGGGCGACGAACATATCGGACTGCGTGCCGCCAAGATAGTGCCTTTCGGCGGCTACGGCGCGCTGGATTATCTGTTGTTTGCAAGTTCGACGCTCGGCGAAGCCCTCAATCGAGCGTCGCGCTTTTACCGGCTCATTAACATTAATGCCGAATTGCAGCTGCAAAAGCATAAAAATTTTGTCTTAGTAGAGCTTTACAATTCCAACAGCACGTCTCGAAAAATGCTCGGTTTGTCTGCCGAATATGCGTTTGCCGTGATGCTTCTTCGATTCAGTCTGGCGCGCGGCAATGGATTCAAGCCGGAAACGGTTTGTTTTACACACTCTGCGCCTTCCGATATTTCTCTGCATCAGAAACTGTTTCAGTCGCCGATTCTGTTCGGTCAAACTGTGAACCGTTTGGTTTTAAGCCGAGATTTGCTGAACGCTCCGCTTCCGCAGTCAGACCCGGCTTTGGCGGAAACGCTTGAACATTACGCGCAACGCCTTTTGAAAGGACTGCCCGCAGAACACGACATCGCGGAGCAAGTGCGCGAAGTTCTGCGGCTGGGACTTTGCAACGGGAACATCAGCTTGGACGCAACCGCGAAGGCTCTGGCGATGAGCGGCAGAAATCTACAAAGAAAATTGGGCGGTCAAGGCACTTCTTACCGCGCATTGCTCGACCGTCTGCGTTGCGAACTTGCTTTGGAATACACAGCTCAACAAGTTGGCGCGGCTGAAATCACGCACCGGCTCGGTTTCTCGGAAATTAGCACCTTTTACCGCGCTTTCAAGCGTTGGTCTGAAACAAGCTCAAGATTTTAAGACAGTAGTTTAGTTGGCGAAAGTTGCCGGAGCATTCCGGTTAACGCCCGAATTGACGCGGGCGAAACCGCCGACACGCAACTCCGAGTTTAACGGACAAGCTAACAAATAAAGTCGCTGTTTCGCCCTCACATCCAATGATTCGAAGAATCAAACCACTGCCTCTGGCAGTGGTTCTGCTAGGCAGTGAGGCGAAACAGCAAACCGAACAAAACATATCTTCTAAAGTTGAGAACGAGCAAATATATTTTCCGTCAAATGTCATCGGCAAGGTAGTTACACGGACGAGTCAAGCAGAAAAAGAAGATTGACGAGACTTGACGCGGAGCGACGCACCTTTCAGGTGCGAACATCGCAAAGCCACCGCCTCTGGCGGTGGTAATTTTACTTGTTGGGCAGCGGCTTGGCTTCAAACGACATATTAATCAGGAGTAATCTTTGCTACTAACAATAATCAATTTCCGGTGCGCTTGAATATGATGTCTGGAACATTACCTTCCATAGATGTCGTCAGCCGATTCACCTTTCCGCCGTTATCATAGTAAAAGGTCAGCCGACGGCTCGCCCAACGACTCAAAGTGGTGTTCTGAGGAAGTTTGGGACGAAAGACATCGTAACGGTCATGCTCCAGAGGTATCGGTTCGGCGAGATGGTCAAGCCGCGCCGCCAATTGCCCGTTTTCGAGCGTGATTGTGATGATTCCGTAGCCGGGATGCGCGTAAGAACCGGCATAATCGGCGAGCGGATGCGACGGCGTGGTTGTCGGCGGCGGTTCGGGCTTGGGCGGATTTCCAAACTGTTTCTGAATTCTAGCCCAATATGCTCTGGAGCGACCGGACCAATCAACCTGATTGAGACCTAACAAACGGTCGAAGACGTTGCGCTCAAGGATACTCGGAACGGGATTGAATTCGCCCCAGTTTGTCAGCACGACGACACCGATTCGCTCGTCCGGCAGCCAAGCCATATCCGAGATAAATCCGTCAATTCCTCCGCCGTGATAAAGCAATTTGCGCCCGCGATAAGTAGTAACGCTCAATCCAAGTCCGTATGCGCCTGGACCTAGACCGTCCGAACTCTCATCCTCGTCAGAGATTCGCGTTAGAGGACGACCGCCTTCAAAATTTATTTGGGGATACTGCATCTCCGTCGCCGCGTCTTTGGAAAGAATCTGCTTGCCTTGATACGTTCCCTTGTCAATCTGCATCTGCACGAACCGAATCATTTCCTCCGCGCTCGAATTGATTGACCCTGCGGGACCAACGGCTTCAATATCTCGAAACGGAATGGCGGTCGAAACACCCGCGACATCGCCGTAAGGAATTGAATAATCGTCGCTTCGCGTGATGTCGGCAATCGTAAAATTGGAGCGCGTCATTCCTAACGGAACAAAAACCCGCTCTCGAACCAAATCTTCCCAAGTCCGATTCGTGATGCGTTCCGCGAGGATGCCGGCGGTCATCACCATCAAATTATTGTATTGCCAACGCTGCCGGAATGTTCGATTGAAATCGAGATACCGTAGTCGGCTATACAGTTCTTGCCGCGTGTAACTGCGACCGTAATAAAGCGAATCGTGTCTGGGAAGTCCGGTGCGGTGGCTCATTAAATCGCGGGCGGTTGTGAGACGTTCGGCGACTTCATCCGAAAGCCGGAAATCAGGCATATAGCTGCGGACAGGCTCATCCCAATCCAACTTTTTCTCGTCAACCAGCGTTCCCAGAACAGAAGCCGTGAACGCTTTTGTGTTAGAACCGATGGGCATCAGCGTTCGGGTCGTGACAGGGAGTTTTTTCTGGACATCTCGATAGCCATAGCCCTTTACTAAAACTATCTTGCCGTCTTTTATCACCGCAACGGACAATCCCGGCACTTTCCACTGTTTCATCTCGGCTTCAACAAAAGCATCGAAGCCTTGAAAATCGTCGTGATTCGGATTCTCTGTTCTCTGTTGCGCGAAAACACTGAAAGCAGTAAAAAGGACAAATAAAACAAGCAGAAGTTTAATTTTCATATTCTTTGACGTACTCAACGCGAAACCGCACAATGGCGGAGATGATGCGGCGCGAAACCGGCAATATGCAACGTAAAATTAACCACATAAGCCAAGTAACAATATAGCTGTTTTATGCCGCGTCCATTCATAATATTTTAGGCAATTCAGATTATTAAATAGGTTACATCAAATTCGAGACTTGATTTTGACGAATCGCGCCAAATTTACTGACAAATTGCGCCAACTTAAAATGGTTTGTAAATGCGAAGAAATGAAAGGAGCGGTTTTCTCAATACGTCGTTGTGTTGCCGTTTCGCTTGATTTCCCGGGGCGTTTTACCAGTCCAACTTTTAAAGGCGCGCAAAAAAGCACTCGATTCGGAAAAGCCTAGAAGATGTGCTATTTCGCGGAGATTAATATTTTGTGATAAATAGTCCAGAGCTAGTTCGCAACGCAATTTATCCAAAACGTCTTGATATGAAGTTCCGCCCGAATTCAGCTTTCTTTGCAAATCTCTCGCGCTCATCGCCAACTCTCTTGCTGTCGAATTGAGGTTGACGTTCCCTCCGCGCCGGAGACGGAAGCGCAAAACTTGCCGGACGGTTTCAATCAAATCATCTTCCATCGGAACCTTCGATAACAACTCGTCGGCGTAATGTTTCAGCATTTCGGCTAATCCGACATCGGCTTGGGGCATTGGAAGTTTGAGCAACTCGCGTTCAAAAACAATCCGATTTGCCTTTTGATTAAATTGAATATTCGTTTGAAAGATTTTTTGATAGAGAGAAACGTCCTGCGGCAAGGCGTGAGCGAAATCAATTCTGAAAGGTTTCAAATCTCTTTTTTCAGCCGCCAGCCGAAAGCGTTGGAGAAAAACGGCAAAAGTGTATTCGGCTGAACGCTTGAGAAGTTCGGGCGGCGTTTCGGGCGGATGACAAAGCTCGATGTAAACCAAATCGAGGTGGAAATGGACGCAAATCTGTGCGCCGCTGTTGATCAGCGGATAGTAACGACTGAGAAATGCGAAAAAATCGCCGAGCGTCGCGCTTGCCAGCAGCAGATAATCAAGCACGCCGTATGCACCGTTCGGCAGTGCGACGGCGGCTTCTAAACCTATCGTCTCATCGGTTTGTTCATAAACTCTGCGCCAAATTTCAGACGCTTGGGCAATTTCGAGTCTTCCTTGCGGAGCGAAAAGCGATTCGGGTTTGATGACGATGCCCGACAGAATATCGTCCGCGTTGTAACCGCGCTTCTCAAAAACTCTCAACAAACTTTTTGTGCTGGTATTGATTACCGTGTTTGTCATCGAAAAATGATTCCCAAATTATAGATATGCAAAGGACGGCGATTTGTTTAGATGTGCAGTCGTGACAAGTAAAAAGTTTTCAATAAATTTAGCTAATCACGCCCGCCGTTGTTCTCCACCGTTGCAAACAGGAAGCCGCCCAACGCCCGACTTCAGCCGCCGCCGCGAACAGCATTCAACTTACATCGAAGGAAGTTTGATGAGAAGCAGGCTCCCGGCGGTCGGCTGCAAGGAGTTGTTCGGTGCGGCGCTGTGAGAAAAAGATACTTGCTTACAGCACCCGCCACCGCATATTCAACTTGCCGCACCCTACTTTCGACCTCCGATTCGGCTAATGTAAACAGCCTCGCTCTTTCACTTTGATTTAACCTTTTTTAATGCTGTCTCAATCAAGGTTTCATGGTTGCCTCTGTCCCAGTCTTTCTGAATTTCATCTTCCGACAGATTGCCGACGCGCCCCAAGAGGAAGAACGGAGCAAACGCATGCCCCGTTTTCCAGCGCGCCATTTCGACGAGCGACGGAAGAGCGCGTTCACGCAGCTTTGAGAGAACCACAGGATTGCGTTTTTCTGTCAGTCGGAATAAAGCATCCGAAGACTTGTTGCGGTCAGTCCATACAATTGAGTTGAGCATCTTAATAAATGGCTCGACGGGAACTTTGACTCGTTGTTTTGGAGAAGCCATAACTGCGAGCGCACGCATCGAACTGTTGCGCACGCCACCGTCAGGGTCGCTCATCCCGTAAACAAGGTCTTTCACCGTGTCTTGTTTGTTTGCCGTGTAAGCGATGATTTGGGCTGCCAGAGCACGATGTTGTGCGTCTGCTGATTCGCGCAACACGGTCCGGAGCAACTTAAAATCTTGCGCTGCGAAAGTGATGAACTGCTCTTGGATGGCACGAAGTTTAGGATAGGAATTCAAAGCGTGTCCCTGCGAATCGTCTTCGCCTGCATCGCCTTTTAGAATCCCTTCCGTTAGAGCATCGTAAAAGGCATCACCCGCTCGGAGTATTGTTTGAGGCAAACGAATCGCGCCCTTTGGTGCAGCACGAAATTGCAACGAAGGCGCGCCCTTTTCTTTGATCCCAACGTAGAGAATGGTCTTGCCCGCTTCGCAACAAACGGCACCGAGCAGAGCTTGTTGAACGTTCGGCAAAGCTTCCAAACGGCGCTGTGCTTCTTCCCGCGAAGCAGGTAATGAGTCACCTTCTTTGATTTGGAGCGCCTGTCGTGCTTGCTGCTCAGAGAGGCGGCGCAAACCGTAGAAGTCAATAATTCCAATCGGAGGATTCTGACCGTCTATTGAGCCGGGCAGTAAGACGAATAGGAAAATGAGCAACAATGTCTTGATCATTAATAATTTAAGGGTCTATGGTAGTTAAGCTCATCAAAAAACGTATTTTCTTGTCTAAGATTTGTATTTTTCTTTAATAAAAATCGGCATTATGAAAAATTACTTTTTCGCTAAATTAAGCTCGAAATTCGGGAACGCATTTTGTCAATGTAAACTTCCTGAATGCAAAGGTTTAACTCCCTTTCAGAATTGCTTTGCTACCATAGACCCTTTTATATTATACATTCGCTATTCGCGAATAGCGAATGTATAATATAAACATGATGTTAAAGCCGCAGGATATCGTCGTCGCGCTCAAGCTTTGCGGATACGCGCCAAATGCCCGCCCATCTTATGGAGCCATTGCAGCCACGCTCAGGATGAGTGCCTCGGAAATTCACTCGGCAGTTCAGCGATTGAAAAGCTCCCGTCTGCTGCACGGCTCCGAAATGGATGAAAAGCCGAATTTGAGTGCGCTTGAAGAGTTCTTAATCCACGGTGTCAAATACGCATTTCCGGCGGAGCGTGGTGGACTGACGCGCGGAATGCCGACTTCATATGCGGCTGAACCGCTCAGCCGGTTGATAAAGGCGGGCAATGAGCCAGTCCCGGTCTGGGCAGATCCGAGCGGGACGACACGCGGCATTGCCATTATCCCGCTGTATAAAACGGTTCCAGAGGCGGCAAAGCGCGATTCCCTGCTTTACGAACGGCTGGCGCTGATCGATGCCATCCGGGATGGGCGGGCGAGAGAGAGAAATCTGGCGGAAAAAGAATTGAAAAAAAGTTTGGAGCAAATCGAAACAAGCTATGACTAATCCGAATCTAGAGATGCTGCGGATCGCCATAGAAAATCTCGGCGAACTTGCCGATGAAATGGTTTTTGTCGGCGGATGCACGACCGGGCTGCTAATCACCGACATGGGCGCGGCGGAGGTGCGCGCAACCGACGACGTAGATTCGATAGTCGAAGTCACTTCTTACGCGCAATACAATACGTTTTCGGAAAAACTTAAGAAAATCCACTTTCGTGAAGACACCCGGGAGGGAGCGCCCACCTGCCGGTGGGTCAAAGAAGATACCGTGCTTGACGTAATGCCGCTCGATGAAAAAGTTCTTGGATTCACCAATAAGTGGTATAAGCCTGCAATTGAGGCAGCCGAAGAACGCGAAATCCTGCCCGGCGTAACGATCAAAGTTATCTCCTCTCCATATTTCTGCGCTACTAAACTCGAAGCTTTTGACGGCAGAGGAGCAGGGGATTATCTGGCAAGCCACGATTTAGAAGACATTATTACGGTGATTGACGGAAGGACGGAAATCATAGAGGAAATATCCCGCGCGCCGGAAGACGTTCGCAACTATATCTCGGGTAAAATTACCGGACTACTGAAAAACGAGCAATTTCTCGACGCGCTACCGGGATATTTGCTTCCTGATGACGCCAGTCAGGGGCGGATGAAAATACTTATGAACCGATTAACACAAATTGCGAAGATTACCCAACCAAGTGCCGGTTAATCTTTTTAAATCGTGTGAAGTAAAAAGCTCGATACCAATTTCTTGGAGAATGCATAACCACGACTGGAGAAAAGCGGCAACTTAAAGAAGAATCGATTGACGACAGCAACAGAAATCACACTTCCAGATATTTATACAAACGCTCTTCGAGAAATATCTTCAAGTCGTCAATGCTTTTGACGGTATCTTCAAAAACGGTCGCTCCGCCCTGCTTGATAGAAACCTGCGGCAGATCCTCTACTACGAGAATTGTTATCCGGTAATCCTTCCCTCTAACCTGTCTACTGAATTCAAGCTGCGCCATGTCCGAATCGCTCAACGTCAGGCAATTCATTTTCATGATATGGATTATGTCGGAACGCTAGTAAGTAGTCATCATAAAGGGTAAATTTTAGCATAAGGCGTAATTATTTTTCTTTTTTTGCTCCAAAAATGGAGAGGGACTAGAGGGGGCTAATCATTATCGGACGCGCATCAAGATGTAACTCAATATTAGTTATAAGATTTACACAAAATCTGCTTATTATATTACTATTAAGTTGAGACCAGAACTTTGAACGGATAATCCAGATATGCTAAACCTGAAGCATAAAATATTAGGAAGGTGCTAAAATCCGAGTATCCGAAATTAATGCCAAAGAGAAAACAAGCGAGAGACAAAAAAATTGGCGAACCGCAGGAGATTCTCGTCCCGGCTAAAGCAAAAAAACTGTCTGATTACGACCGCAGTAAACCGGCGCAATTAACATTGTTTGAGATGCTTCTGCCGAACGAGCGGGAGTTTTCCAACACAGTCGAGTTATACGACTTCATCCCCAAATATCATTGGGGAAAAGTCCAGAGAATCAACAACAAATTCCTTGATTCTCTCGAAAGAGAGTTTGAATGCCGAGGCGTCAAATATAAAGTCAAAATCCGTCCGGCGAGCGTCGAAGATCGCAACGGCATCGAGCGTTATTACTATCCGTCAAAGCGCGAGGAGCTGGTCGAGGACGCACTCAGAAAATTCGTCGCCGAAGGGCAAGGCGTGTTTCTCGACGAGCAGGCGGGCGTCACCTTCAGCCTTTATCAACTGCAGGAAGAACTTAAACGAAACGGACACAGTTACAGCAAAGACCAGATAAAGGACGCGCTGCTCATCTGCGCCAGAACCAATATGACGGTTACGAGCGAGAACGGCGCATCCGTTTTAGTGTCTAATCTGTTTGAAACTTTGGGGCTGCAAACGCGCGACGATTGGAAAGATCAGAGCAATAAGTCGCGCGCCTTTGTCCGGTTCAATTCGCTCGTCACCAAAAGCATCACGAGCCGCACGTTCAGGCAACTTAATTACGAAAAGGTAATGAGTTATAAAAACGTCATCGCCCGTCAGCTTCACAAGCGAATGAGCCACAACTATCTTCAGGCAAGCATCGCCAATCCGTATCACTTTTTGCTTTCGACGATTATCAGAGACTTCGGTTTGACGCAGTACGCACAGCTCCGCGACAATCTGCGCGACGTGCAAATCGCTCTCGACGAAATGGTCGAGAAAAAGGTTTTGCTCTCTTACAAATCGGAAAAGGTTTTAGAAAACTCCAAACGCGCCAAACTACTAGATACCAAATTCATTCTCTTCCCCGACCCATCGTTCGTCAACGAAATTATCGGAGCAAACCGATTACATGCAAGAATAAAATCTATTGAGCCGTGAATCAAACTATCCTCTAAAATTTTGCCTGTGGAAAATTCAGCGGTTAGAGCGTAGAATAGGTAGTTCTGACTATGATGTTTAAGTCGAAATAGGTAGTTCTGACTATGAGAAATAGGTAGTTCTGACTCGCGCCTAACAGATAAATCGCATTTTCAAACTTTATGCATCCGGTTTTTCATCTAAAATAGGTAGTTCTGACTATGAGAATAGGTAGTTCTGACTCGCGCGAAGTGAAAAAATAGGTAGTTCTGACTATGAGATAGCCTATAAATAGGTAGTTCTGACTATGAGGTTCCAAACAGTACCGTTAAAACAGGTAGTTCTGACTATGAGTGTGTTTGAAGTAAACGTAGATATGATTGAAGTTAGCAAAATTTTTCCCGCTCTATTCTTTTTAACCTCTTATTTAAACTATTAAGAATTTAATCTTAACCGAAACAAGTCGGAAATCTTCGTTTTAACGAAACTAAATTATCATTTAAGCGGCTCCAAAAAGTTTTTCAAGATTAAAAATGAAATCAAAAAAAGCAAACTTCCCTCATCAAATCCCGCTCAAACATCGTCAATACGCTTTAATGTCAAAACTTCCATACTTTCAACACGAGCGCACTTTCCGCACCTTGTTATGTGCTGAATAGTCAAGAAAAACACTCGAATGCCTTAGGAGGTGATTGTAATTACCTTCAATGTAGCTAAATCCTTCTGAACGAGCTTGTTCAAACGACTCGAAGATGCCGCCATTCTATTAATTCCGCTTTAAATACTGCGTCGATTGAACTCATTTTCTACTCGCCTCCCTTTCTTTTTTTGGCGAGTCAGCTAAGCTCTGAAGTGTGAATCCGTGCCTGCTTACTTCGCGGTAACAGGTTTTAAGGTTAAGGGGTGCAACAAAATGCTGTGCCTCTTTTCGTTTTTGAAAATACTCCACTTTGCGCGGCTGTCGCAAGGGCGAATCAATAATTCAGCTACGAAATAAGGTCGTCGGCAACAAAAAAGCGATTGACCGCGACCACAATATCTTGCGGTTGGCAATCGACCGAATTTTGACGTTACTTTTTTCTGAAATCTTAGGTTTTTTGAGGTTTTCGGCAAATTAAAACTTCGCCAACATTTTCCTCTGCCTTTTTTTAGTGTTGACAAATGTGGATTCTTTTAGGTGTCCAATTTGTCTAATTCCGCGCCTCTGGGAGTTGTATAATCTTGTATTCTTTTCGCTCTTTTAGAGTGTCCGATTCGTCCGATTCCTACGCTCAAAACCCGACATTTTCCCGACATTCTTTCTCTGCTTTTTCTCTGCCTTCCCGAATTGTGCAACCTACACGCAAGGGGGATGGAAAGTTTATTCATAGGGTTACTTAATGCTCAAGAGGTGTCGTGCAACCTACACACACGCGAGGGGAGAAGTTCTGAAGCTGGGTATAGGGGTATAATCAGGTATTCTTCTCTCAACTAGAGCGAATAATCGCGAATACATTCCCTTTTTTTTAGGTTTCTAAAAGTTCCAACTTTAAGCCGTCTTTCGGGAGCGCGTTCGGTGCGTTCCCTGCCTTTTGGCGAGAAAACGCCACAGTTGCCACAGAAACGAAAAAGAAGCGCATTTCGTCGGCAATCGTCGAGCGTTCCGAGCGTTTTTAGTTGATTTGAATTTTTCGCGCTTCGCCTCCCGCGTTCGTGCGTGTGTTTTCCCCTTTGTTTATCGGTGTTTCATGTAATCCACGCCGCCGCCGCCCTCTTTTTCTCTGTTTAGGTGTCAACTGCGATTAAAAGTCTCAAAAATGAGACGAGTGTTTTCAGTAATACTCTTTGAACACTCGTCGGGTCGCGCATGAAACGAGAACGCGATTTGAGCGGCTTTTTCTCGTCAGTCTGGTAACCTCACTCAGAGCTGATAAAGAGCGGTCAGAGGGCGAGGAAAGCCACAAACCAGCCCTGTAAATTTCGATGCTTGTCTTTTAATTCGTCAAATAACTCGTCAAAACATTTTTCCAGCGATTCTTAACCCAATTCATCCAGCCGAGCTTTTCCAACACTTCAGCGGCTTGTCGTTTTGATTCGCCAAAATAATCGCCGAGGACGGACCATTCGTAATTTTTATTTAAAATTTCCCGCCAGTCTTCGATTTTGCTTTTGAAAAAATTGGTGTTCGGGCCGATCCAATCGGCGACGGTCGTCAGTCCGGCGAAAATCATTTTACAAAATTGTGCGGCACGTCCGATGGGGATTTGAATTCATCGCAAAAACAATCGGTGTCGCGGTAAACTTCGAGAAGTTTAAAGGTTTGTTTTCCTTTTGAGTTGGCTATCGTATTCACCGCACAAGGCGAACGGCGGCGAACGTTTGCCCAAATCGTGAAGTCCTATGAGAAACGCAATCAGATTCCCACTTTGTCAAAATCGTTTTTGAGATCGAAAGACCGCGCTAATCTTCGCTTGGTTATTTCCGGCAGAACTTTTTCCCACCGTGCCTGCGCCGATGTTGCCACATCAATCAAATGACAGACGAGCGGATAAAAAGCGTTTTCGTAATTCTCCGCGTCGTGCGTGGTTTTCGCCCAGAATCGTAAAATTTCCGTTTTCATATTCGTGAAGTTTAAATTCGGTTTGAGTCAAAAATCGCTGCGTTTTCGGAAAAATTTTAACCGCCAAAGGTATCAAAAATCGCTACGTTTCTAAAAAAGTCGAATTGTTCTCAAATGCTCGCCTGACTGACGATTTGCCGGATGCTCAACCGCAAATCTTGCGGCGCGACCACTTCGATATCCGGCAGCTAGCTTAAAATGAATCGCTCTAATCCGCGCCCAGACGCGACGCGCATTTCGATTTCTTCGATTCGTTTATTCTTGTATTTTTTCACGGAAACGATTTTTTGCGACGGGGAAATTGCCGCGCAACGAAAACGCTTGCCGTCACGCCCTTAACCTTTAACCGCGCCGTGACCGGTTCGCCGGGAATTCCGTTAAAGCAGTTTTCCGTCAAAAATCTCCGCAAATCAAAATCCGGCGGGCACGTGAAAATTTCTCTGGTAATTTTGATGCTTCTGATGCGGTCGAGCGAAAACGGGCTGACGCGATTGTTTCGGCAATCAAAACCGATGGCTTTTAAGGTTGCCCCGTCTGGGTCGAGATAGATATTATACGAGTCGAAAAGTCTGACTTCATTTTGGGAACTCGAAAGGCTTTCGTAGCGCATCGAAACGGTTCTTCGTTTGATGGCGGCGGTCGTCAGTTCTTCGATGATGCCGCCGAATTTTGAATAATCTTTGTTCGGCAGTGTCACCTTGCCGATGATTTTTGATAATTCGTCGAGATTTTCTTTGATGCGCGGCGGCAAACGGCGATCAAACTACAACGCGCCGCCCGCTAAAAAGGCTTCCTGCAACTAAACTAGCGCGGCGAGTTAGGTTAGAGTAAATTGCGACGAATTGACATTTTCCGATACAATGAAATAAACCATGTTGAGTCCGCTTTTTCTTCGCTGACCCTGGCGGATTGATCGAGTTTATCAATGGCGCGGCAGACGCTTTTGCGGTCAACCGCGAAATGTTCAGCGATTTCCTTTTGTATTCGCCGAACGGTTAAATAATGTTCAAGTTCGTGAAGACGACTGCTCAGATCATTCCGCATCGGTTTTTCGAGTTAGATATTTGAATTTTCAAATATCTAAAATTTTAAGCAATTGAATCTTTAAATCCTCAATAATTCAAATATCTGAAACTTCGAATCTTTAAAATTTCAAAATTCCAAATGTCCATTTAATGCTTTTTCAGCCAATCCGTCAGCAGTTCTTCGAGCAGTTCGCTGAATTCCTGTCGCTTATAAATTTTCCGCATCACGCTTTCATGCGTGTTTTTTTTTATATAAGCGGTAATCTGCGTAAAATCGGGATGACTGCGCTTCCCTATTCGTTTCGATTGCTCTTTTTTGGCGGTTTTCGTGCTCGCTTCCGCCGATTTCAGTTTACTCTTTGCATTATCGCCGCCAGTTTTCGCCGATAAAATGCCGTCGAATTTGCTCATTTATTTATCTCCTTGGCAACGGCCAGGTATTCTTTCCAGCCTTTTTCCGCCCGCGCGTCTCGCGCCAGATTTACCGGCACTCCTTCGAGCGCAGCTTTTTGAAATGCGACGAGCCGCGAAATCTGGCTTTTAAAAACTGGTACATTTGCTTTTTTCAGCATCGCGCGGGCTTCGTCGCCGTCGTGCGACGGTTTTGGGGGAACAATACTCAATAAAACCTTGTATGATTTCGCCCCGATTGATTCCAGATTGTTAATAGTGAGCTGCAAGGCTTCGAGAGCCAAAACGTCGGGTGTGGTCGGCAAAATCAGTAAATCGCACCCCTCGACCAGCGTCGCCATATCTTCTTCGGAAGGACGCGCCTCGGTGTCAATAACGATGTTTTGATAATCGCGGGCATATTTGGCAAGCAACCGCTCGTCAATAACTTTAAACGGCAACGCCCCACGCTTGAGCCAGCCCGTCGCCGAACGATTCGGGTCGCCGTCTACCAGCAACGTCGGAGCTTTGTTTTGTAAAATCGCCGCAAGATGAACGGAAGTCGTTGTCTTTCCGACTCCGCCTTTATAAGATGCTACCGTTATAATCATATTTTGAATCTTTGCAATTTCGGATATTTGAACTTTTACAGCAATGGAATCTTTGAGTTTTTAACACTCCAAATCTTTGAGAGTCCGAATATTTGAACTTCTAAAACTTTGGATTGTTAAAAACTCAAATACCCGGACTTACGGATATTTAAAGATAGTACAATACATTTAAGTGTTTTGAAAGTATATTTCAAATTTTCTGATAGTGAAGTTATAAAAATCAAACCGATTTGTTACAATTTGAGCTTTTTAAAGAGAACTTTAATGCCACTTTCGATTTGATTTACACAGAAGAGAAAAATTTCGATTTTCGAACAATGAATTTACTACGGGCAGCAAAATTTTTGAGATTGACTGTACAATTTCGCTTAAATCAATTTGGACATTAAGGGGCTTTTACGGATAAAGGCTTTCCATTGATTTGCTTTCGCCTCGCTGCTGGCAAATCGAGCAGCGGTCAGTGCGTGCGGCGGGTCAGAGAGCAGGGAAGTCTGACGTTTTGCAAATGTGGTCTTCATTGCTTTAGCTAACTCTTCGCCCTTAAACTCCAGATTCTAACTGAGCAGCCAAATGCCGTAAAAATCTTTTATTCTGGTGTTGGTTAAATCCAGTTCGACTGAAACTTTTCGGCGATGGCGCTCTTCGGCGTGTAGCCTAAAGCAAATGAAATAAAGCACGAAATTTGAAAGTTTTTGTTAGAACTGTAAAAAGTCAAGATTGTCCCGAAAAACTTGCTTCATAAATCGCCTCTAAGCCCTTTTTTTGATAAAAGCCTTGTCATAATATTCATTGATTTTGAGTATTTTGGAAGAAAAATAATCTAAAACAAACTTATTTTTTCAGCGCGTCTCGAATAGATTTTGAATGTTTGTCTTTTTTAACGGCGAGTCGCTGCACATAAATTTGCGTGGTTTTCACGTTGCTGTGTCCTAAAGCCTCTTGAGTTTCCGCCATTGATTCCGAATATTCCGAAACGATTTTGGCAAAGGTATGGCGCAGACGATGAATGTGAAAATGTCTGATTCCGGCTTCGGTTGCGTAAATTTCCATCCGGCGGGCAAAGCCGTGCGAAGTTAAGCCTTTCTTTTTATTTGAGCCTGTTCTAGAATCAGCACCTTTATCGTGCCTCAGCCAGAGCGGTTCGTCTTTACCGAAAATATCAGTTCGATTAGTTGCTGCTAAATATTCAAACAAAGCGTTTTTGGTCGTTTCATCATCGAGTTCAAAGTTCAGGAAAAATCCGCCCTTAACTTTTGCTTTGATAAAAAATCTTTCATCCTTGATTTCAATGCTGTTTCCCCGTAGGTTGATGATTTCGGCGCGGCGTCTGCCGGTCGAGACATAAAACTGCAAAATGGCGTTATCTCTTAAATAAACCGGCCGCTTGGCAGCAGCGTGAGCGGCAACAACTTCGAGCAATCTTCCCAGTTCTTCGCGCGATAAGGCCTTGACGCTTTCCGATTGAAAAGGCTTCCCAGCTTTCGGCAACGAAACTTTTGCTGGATTGATCGGAATTAATTTCATCATCCCAACTTCATTTCGCAAATATTCAAAAAATTGCGCGAGTGCCGAAATTCGATTATAAATCGTGCCGTCAGCCAATCTTTGAGTTTTCAAACTCCATCGCCATTCCTCGACATCTTTCGGCAAAACTTGTTCGGCAGCTTTTCCGCAAAAATCGAAAAAATCGAAAACGGCTTTCGATTTATCATTGCGAATATCACTGCTTCGCCGTAAAGACGGATTGACGCTTCTGGTCAGCCAGCTTTCGACCACCGCGCTCACATCAAGCGAAACGGAGAAATTGTCGGTATCTAAAATTAGAAGTTCTTCGGACGTTCTCACAAACGAATTTTAGAGGA
>MWWH01000066.1_pt1 | contig 25214 bp, 29 predicted proteins | sample 1047231 | NCBI WGS metagenome assembly MWWH01 (sample SAMN06349967, study PRJNA376086) | soil metagenome | isolation source: MG3-2 sample Antarctic (ecotone) soil | place: Antarctica | collected 2015-01-13 | reverse complement strand
GTTTTAACCTCTCACCTTTTGCGGCAACTAGATGTGCTAAATGTGCTAAACGCCTTTTTAGCATTTCCAATTTGTCCAATTCCGCGCCTCTGGAAGCCGTATACTTCCGTATTCTTTTAGGGTGTCCGATTCGTCCGATTCCGAGCATTTTTTGTAAAGGGCGAATAAACGCGAATAAATTCCTTTTTTTAGGAGTCCAATTCTTCTAATTCGGCGGCTGATAATCAGGGAACAAATGCGCCGCGTTTCTTTGTTCTGTCTCTGCTTTTTCTCTGCGTTCGCCTTAATTCTCTCTCGGTTCTTTCTCGGTTTTCGCGCCCGAAATCTTAGGTTTTGCAAGGTTTTCAAATGCTCGCTTTTGCTTGTTTTTTTTCGCTCAAAAGTAAGGTTTTGACAGGTTTTCAAAATCTGAGGTTTTCGTAGGTTTCCTAGTTCTTTCCTAGTAATCGGCAATCGGACAAGCAAACCGCCGCCGCGCCAAACGTCTGGAACTTCCCACGAACCGAAACGACCGAACCTTTCCGAATCTTAGCTTTTCTTAACTTTTCCGCGTCGGACCAACAATCTGCAAATACGACGAAGCCGGGAACGTCGCCCGGCTCAATCACCAACTTACATTCGCCCTCGCGTTTGACGCGCTTTAGAACCGTTCCCGAAACTTCAACAGCCGCGCCGACAACTTGCGACAACCTATCACGCGCCGACTCGACATCAGAACCGCGCAGAGCGTCAGCAATCGCCTTTAGTCCGAACTTCTCAATCGTTCCCTTTCCCATTTTTCCTCTTTCGTTTTGTAAACCGGGGTTTACAACTTTCTTTCTTCCCTTGCAAGCGCCTTTTCGTGTCGGTCGGCGATTCGGTGGTTCCGCTCGATTTGTTCACGCTTCTGCTCCGATGATAACGGATGCTTCAACATTTCTTCGACCGCCCGCAATGCGACCCTGCTCCTCTCTTGGCGCGAGGCGTGTAATTTTAAACTGTCCGCTTCCAACTCTTCCGGGGACCTCTTTAACTTGTTCATTTCTGTTCTCTCCCTGCTCTATTTTAGGCGTTGGATTTGTTGCATTTTGTTTCTTTTTTTAGGTTGATACTCGTTGATATTTGCGCGACGATTCCTTGCCTTTCCCTTGCCCTGCACAACCGTTTTTAAGTTTCACTCGCCTCTGCTCCAACCGAATTAAAGCAGTGGATAGGGTGAAACGTTGGCGTTATCGGACGGAGAGTGTTTTACTCGGTAATCCGACAATAAAACGATGTTCGATTTCGGCGGTCGCTCTGAAACTCCAAACCACCTTTTGCCGTCGAGGGTGCGAAATGTAGCGAACGGAAACTTCCAGGCGAGCTGCGAAACTCGAAACTCCCGGCGATGTTCCATAGTTAGCCCGATTACCTGCAGCCATTCATCACGCCTGCCCTCTAAAATCAATCGTTCGCCGGTTTCAACCATTGACGGTCGCCGCGCTCGCTTCGGTTTGAGCGATGCCGCGCCGTCAGTTATGTATTTAGTATCAAGTGAAGTGCCTTTGCTTTTAGTTTCCTCATTTCCTTTGCCTTTTTGGTTGTTGAAATCACCGTAAGATTTAATCATCTGGCGGTTGAATAACGCCTCATCAATCTCAACAATTTCGGCAACAGGAACTTTTTCGTAATCGCTGCCCTTAACAACATATTTGCAAAGCTCTTCAACCGCATTATCAAGCGATTTGCCTTTCTTTTTCGCGTAGGTCGCAACGTCCTTAATGTCCACGTTAAGCCGATTGCTGACCATATTACGCATCAGAAATTCAACTCCGAACTCTGCACAGGCTCTTTCAATACAATTCGTCCAAACGTCTGCAATCTGCCATTGGTCAATGTATTTACCGATAACCAGAGCGTGCGCGTGCGCGTGAAAGTGAGTGAAGTAAAAGGTCGAGCTGTCGCCAATGGTCATTTCTTCCGAGATGAACCCGGCGCGAATGTTGGAAGTCCACAGTTTCCGCTTTTTGAGCAAGGTTAAGGCTCTATCCTTAATCTTTAAGACGGTCGCGGCATCGGCTTTCAGAAACGGCATTGTCAGCGTCAGAAATCGGTAACGCTCACCAACGAATAATTTCGTTTCCGTTAATGTCGCTTTGATTCGTTTTCTCGCACGCCGCGCCGATGCTGTCAGATACGCTTTCGACAATCGAGAATTAACCCCATTGATTAAAACTCCGTAACCGTCGAATAATTCACCCGTTTGATAATTGATTAAATCGGTCGCGTGAAAGATATTTCCCGGACGATAGGTTTCCCGAAGCAAATCGGCTCTGGCGATAAACTTGGCATCTTGTTTGAGCAAAGCGGATTGTCCGAATAAGTTGGCGAGCTTCCTGCCGTCCTGCATCAAATAAACCGCTTTGTCGGATGCGGAATGTTCAATAAGTCGGCGTGAAGTGCCGGGAACTGACAATTGAGGTTTCACTTATTGACCCCCAATCGTTTTATTAGTTGGCGAATTTTAGCCGACGCAAGCGCGTGAATGATGCAGAACCAACGGCGGCGAAAGATGACTAAGGCTTGTCGGTTACAGCGTCTTGAGTAGCATTTTAGGTAGTTTGCGGACTGAATCATAAAATAAATAAGGCTACTGGTTGTCCGCTACCAATAGCCTTTTTCCCCTAAACAAGATTTCCTCTTGCGTTGGATTCTCTAAAAAGTTTATTATGAAAATCCAGACTGCGGACATGCTTTCTGGATTTGGTACAAATATCAAATAAGAATAAAGCGGGTAACTTTGGACGGTAGCCCGCTTTTTCTATGCGTATTCTACTACAAAAAAAATCGCATTACCAATAAAATAACTCAACTAAAACTCAATAGAATACGGCGTGAAATGAATGCTTGTGGAAAATTTTCCCACTCTCGAACAGTTTCCACCCACAGCAACAAACCACTCCACTCATAGTATTAGCAGTAATCCCGACGGAAAAGCCTAAATGCCTATAACCTTGTGCGACCAAACTATTTAACCGTCCACAGAAGATGTGGATTTCTTTTTTGTGTTCCAACTTGTTCCAACTTCCCTTAAAGATTATTATTCCGAAGAATCAAATATGAACAAAAAAGAAGTTTCTGAATTTCTCTGCGTATCAACTCGCCTGGTCGAAAAGTATGCTTCCGAAGGGCGGCTCGGTGAAGTTACTTACATTCGCGGAAAGACCGGCAAACAGGCTGAATACAATCAAGAGGCAGTTGAGAAGTTGAAAGCTGCGCTTGAATCGCCTGATACATCATTAGCCACGACAACCCCCGATGCGCGTCTGTTCGTGGCTCAATTAGTCGAAGCAATGGCAAGCCGCGAACAGGCTAACATCGAAGCTATTCGGGGCTTACTTTCGGGAAGTGGTGAAGAGCCCCGCAGCGCGTCTGTTCGGGTCTCTGAAAAGATACTCTTAAACTTGAGTGATTGTCGCTTATTGACTGGACTCTCAGAAGCAACTTTGAGACATGCAATCAAAAGCAAAAAGCTAAAAGCAAAAATTATTGGTCGAGGCTGGAAAGTAAAAAGGCAGGACCTAGACGAATTTATAAAGAAGCTCTAACCTTGTGTCAGAAATGACCCCTTTTGAGATAAGTTAACCAAAGAGTAAAAATAGAATTAACTGTATGTAATTCAAAGTTAGATTGTCTGCTTGAATCTACCTAATTTGTATAGAAGAGAAAAATTATGAAACTTAGTTTACGTTCTGTATGGATTATTGCCTTTCTTTTCATAGCTGCTCTTACCGAACAGGCTCAATCTTCAAATGAACTACGAGCTAAATATGGGTCTGCAATGGAAGCCTATGAAATCCGTCCACATATTCTAATGACAGTTAAATATACAGAAGATGCGCAGGTCAATGAATATGTCATAGAAGGACGTCACACTTCAAAAGATGGTGTCCGGGGTGATTCTCTGATGTCACAGGAAACTGCACGTCAAATTATTGATGAAGTTGTGCCTATGTCACAGCGTGGTCGCTACATCAGTAGTTTGCAGTTCACGTCAGGTTGTAACGGATTGAGAAATGAAGTTTACGAATGGGTAGAAATACAAACTTCGCACATTTGCGAATCTTCTAATGGGAATAGCGTGGCTTCTATTATCATCCGTTGGAAGAATCGTGTAAATGAGAAAGAATAGCGGCTGCAGTTAAACAGGACGTTCTATATAAAACAATCAAGATTAAGATTATTTGTGTCAAAAATGACCCTTTTTGAGTCGCTTTTCTTTCAAAGTAATGAACGATACAAATTCTAAATTTCAAGAGCAGGAAGATATTGCTTATAATTGTCCCTGTTGTGGCTATAAAACATTAAGCGAGTGCGGTGGCTATGAAATTTGTTCGGTTTGTTTCTGGGAAGATGACGGACAAAACGAGCAAGATGCTGACATAGTGCGAGGTGGTCCGAATGGTTCGCTTAGTCTGACAAAAGCAAGGGATAATTTCCGTATCTTCGGCGCATGTGAAGAACGATTCATCAAAAACGTGAGAAAACCGTTTCCCAACGAACAATCTCATAAATGACCGTTTTTGAGACATAAATCAAGTTTATTGTTAATCGCTGGTATAAAATAATAAGGAGCGTGATTATGAATTTAGCATTTTTCCATCCGGTATTTCCTTGGGAGGGGCAATCGCTGATAGTGACTTTATTGTGGATTCTAATTCCTGCGGCTTTCCTCGTCTTCGGTATTGTTCGCCTGCTTTTTGGCAGTAGGAAACGTTAAGAGAACAACAATAAATAAACTGACTCATAAACGCCCGATTATAATCCAAACTAAAAACGTGTCATAACCGACCCTTTTTGCGACAAAAATTAAAAGCAAGATGAATCACAAAGTAAAACTTAGAAAAACCGAAAAGTCCGATTTAGAACTTTTATTTCAATTTCAACTTGATAAAGAGGCTAATTACTTAGCGGCGTTTACTTCAAAAGACCCGACCGACAAAGAAGCCTATTTTGAAAAATTTACAAAACTTCTGAATGACCCGACAATAAATAACCAGACAATTTTAGTTGATGAAACTATTGTAGGTAGCATCGCCAAATTTGAAATGAAAGGTGACGCTGAAATTACCTACTGGATAGACAGAAACTTTTGGGGAAAAGAAATTGCGACCACCGCACTTGTAAACTTTCTGAGCATTGAAAACACGAGACCTATTTTTGGACGAGCTGCGTTTGACAATTTAGGTTCGCAGAAAGTTTTAGAAAAATGCGGGTTTGTAAAGATTGGCACGGACAAAGGTTTTGCAAATGCACGACAAAAAGAGATAGCAGAGTTTATTTACAAGCTGACATAGGAATTGACAAAACGACGATTCGCCGACAAGTGTATCTGCAACAAGATTGAGACGACATCTAAACTATTTTATAATCCGTGAATAAAAATCTAACGCATTATTTTTGTCTTATAAACGCCCCTTTTTGAGACAAATGAAAAAAATAATTGGTAGCCGCGGCTTTGTCTTATAACCTCATTTTGTCTCAATAGCGTTTAAGGTTGTCTCAAAAGTAATATAGCAATCAATTTTTTAGGATTCAAGGGCGGCTTGGGCGTAAGCGCAGGATTTTTACCACACAGGAAGTTTATTTTAAATCGGACAAAAATCGGATTCAGGAATTGACTTGCACACCCAAACTATTATATAGGTTTAAACGGCAGATATTTTGGAGGTGTCAGTATGAGCGACCTATTCGGTGGTGAACCACCCAAACTAAAACCGCCCTCGTCCATCGCGTATAAAACAGTAACCAATTTTTTGGAGAGTTTTCAAGACTCTTCCATTCCAAGCCACATAGACAGAAGTGTTCTACCTGGTTCGATGTCGGGCGGAAATCAAGCCTATTTAGTTTCATCCTTGAAGTATTTAGGTTTAATTTCCGACGGCGGCGCAACTAACGAAGAAAAATTTCATCGGTTAGTGAAAGGAAATAAAGAGCAACGTGCGGCAGCGTGGCGCGAGGTTTTAATGTCTTCTTATGATTTTTTGTTCAAAGACTTTGATATTGAACGCGCTACGACAAGTCTAGTTTCAAGTAAATTCAAGGAGCAAGGGATAAGCGGCGATTCAATTCGGAAAGCTATGACCTTTTTCTTGTTTGCCGCAAAAGAGGCGGAAATCAAAGTTTCATCGCACATTAAACCCGCTTCCACGCGAGGCAAAATTACGAAACCGCGTAAGCAGGAAATAAAACCGCCTGTGGACGCAAAGCAGGAAACCACAAACGACAGCGGAAACGGTTCAGCACAGCAAGAAATATCAGTCAATAAATCAAAAGAATTGCCATATCAACTTATAGATATACTTGATGATGAAATGTCTCAGGAGGAACAGGATGCAGTTTGGACGTTGATTCGCTATCTCAAAAAACAAAAAGTTAAGAGTAGCGAATAAAGCGAAACGGCTGGAAAAGGTGTCTTGGCAGATATTTTCCCAGCCGTTCTATATAATGTGGGGGCGGCACTGGCGCGCTGGCGGCGATTTGAGACCCTCGCCAACGGGTTCGACTCCCGTCGCCTCCACCATTAAACTGAAAGTTAGCATATCACGCGCACTTATAGGTCGTCAATCTATTTGTGTGCTTTTTTGTGCCAAAAATACAGTTTTTTTCCAGAGGAAATAAATTCACTTTATTTGAAATAAGTTGTTTGTTTTCTTGTATTTGCAGAGGAAATAATGTATGATGAATACATCATCTAAGGATGAAAAAAGCACCGTCGGTTGCGCTAACAACCAACGATGCCTGTTTAACCACAGCGTGATTGCACACGATGTAGCCGAGAGATTATTGTGCGCCAACTCACGCTCCAAAATCAAGGAGAGATGCACAATGAACGATATTCTAAACGTCCGCGAACTACGCGGACTCGACATAGCCAACCGCTACATAATCAAACAGGAAAACGGAACGTGGTTTGTTCCGTCCACATCAGGCAAAAGCCAAAGATATAAAGTAGATTTACAAAAGCAAAGATGCGATTGCCCAGACTACGAAATTCGCCGCTCGAAATGCAAACACATCTTTGCTGCTGAGTTTTCCTTTGAGCAAAATTTCTTAGGTGAACTAACCCGCACAGAAGTTCCGCAAAAAGTCATACCTATTCCGAAACGCAAAACCTACTCGCAAGATTGGGTTTCATACAACGAAGCGCAGAGAACCGAAAAAGCAGAATTTCAGTTTTTACTTGCCGAACTTTGCAAAGGAATAGGCGAGCCGTCGCAAACACGCGGCAGACCGCGCTTGCCACTTGAAGATATGCTGTTTTCCTGTGTGTTCAAAGTCTATTCGACGTTTTCATTACGCAGATTCAATACCGATTTGAGCGAAGCCAGAGTAAAAGGATTCGTTTCTTCAAGTCCGAATCACGCGAGCATTTCACGTTATTTTGCAAATGAAATGCTTACGCCGCATTTGAAAATGATGATTGAAGAAAGCAGTTTGCCTTTATCGGAAATTGAAAAGAATTTCGCCGTCGATGCGAGCGGACTTTCGACATCGCAGGGTTTTACTTGGTTACACGCCAAATATACCGAGCCGCGCTTAATTGATAAAAAGGATTGGTTAAAAATTCACATTTGCACAGGCACGAAAACAAATATCATTTCAGCCGTCGAAGTTACCAACCGTTACGAACACGATTCAAATTATTTTGAATCCTTAGTTAAAGACACAGTTCAAAACTTTGAAATGACGGAAGTTTCAGCCGACAAAGCCTATTTGTCGAAAGCGAATCTGCAAACGGCAGTCGATAATAACGCCATTCCTTACATTGCTTGGAAGTCTAATAGCAAAGTAACCAACAAAGACGGTAATCATTTGTGGAATAAGCTGTATCATTATTACGCATTGAATCAAGAGAAATTCCTTGAGCATTATCATCGGCGGTCAAATGTCGAAACAACTTTCTCAATGATAAAAGCGAAATTCGGCGGAAGTTTGAGAAGCAAAACTAGAACGGCGCAAATCAACGAAGCACTTTGTAAAATCTTAGCGCATAACCTTTGCGTGTTGATTCAATCAATGTGTGAACTGAAAATTAAGTTTGGGTTTTGGCAGGAAGTTTGATTTAAGTTATATTTAAGAAATCCTGTTTCAGCATTTGTTCGTTGCTGTTCGCTCAGCAAAGCGTTTCGGACGTGAGAACTAAGGGGAAACAGGATTTTGATTTCGTCTCAAAACTGCTTAAACTTGTCTCAAAAGCCTGTCTCAGAAGCGGGTTTTAAGACAAAGCCGGTAGCCGCTTTTAATCAATCCGTATAACACACAAAATTGAGCGTTATGCCGAATGGTTTGGTATAATCATTAGTTATGCCTCTGCCTTGTGCCGTGAGACGTTTATGAAATTGCTACTTTTAGTTTTAGTAGTTTTCTCTGGGCAAACATTGTTCGCGCAAAAGACGTTCAAGGTTCAAAATGCATCGGAAAAATTTGATTTGTCTGTTCGAGTTGTTGAAGATGACGTAAAAGACAAATTGCAAAGTTATGTGAAAGGTTCTGCTCAAATCAATCTTTATAGAAAAGGCAAACAGCACCCGTTCCAAATTTTACGATTACCGAATGTCATAGTTTCAAAGGATAACACTGCTTTCAATCCTAAAATAAATTCCAAACCTCGCGGACTTTACGCGGAAACTTATAGTTTCGTGTTTGAAGATTTCAATTTCGATGGTAACGAAGATTTAGCTGTCTGGGCTGGCAACAACGGCGGCTATGGAGGACCTTCTTACAATGTTTATCTTTATAAATCAGGCAAATTTATTCTAAATCGGAAGTTATCTAAATTGACCAAAGGCGTTTATCTTGGACTGTTTTTTACTGAACTGAAAAAGAAACATCTCGTTACTTTCTCCAAATCTGGTTGTTGTTACCACGAAACAGAAACATATAAAGTTACAAACAATAAGCCTGTGATGATTGCAAAGGATATAGAGTATTTTATCGGAGACGACAGATTTCTTGAAACAAGAAAACTTGTAAGGGGCAGATGGATAAAGCACACGAAGAAGCTGAAAAAAGAGGCATAACTCAATCGTTAAAGAGTATCAAAAACGCCCACTTTCGGAACGATTAAAGCAGAGTAAGATTTGTTCCACAAACGACCGTTTATCCTATAAAAATAATTAGAAGAAAAGCATTAAGTAAATTGTAATTTTGTTTATAATAAAATTCGCTTTTATAGGTTTTCTTTTAATTATGGCAAAAGCAACTAAAACCGCCGCCTCCAAATCAAAAACAATCGGCTATCTTCGGGTTTCCACTTTTAGTCAGGAATTGGAAAAGAACAAAGCCGACATTCTCACTCTTGCTAACAATTTTGATTTGGGCAAAGTCTTGTTCGTCGAAGAAATCGTTTCGGGAAAAGTATCGTGGCGAAAACGAAAAATTGCCGAAATTCTTAATGATTTGAAAGCCGGAGACTCCATTATTGTTTCCGAGCTGTCTCGCCTCGGCAGATCAATGCTCGAATGTATGGAAATTCTCTCGGTTTCGCTTGAGAAAGGCGTTCACATTTACGCCGTCAAAGGGAACTGGAAACTCGATAATTCAATCCAATCGAAAATCATTGCCATGGCTTTTTCAATGGCTGCTGAAATCGAGCGGGATTTGATTTCTTCCAGAACAACAGAAGCGCTTCGTCATCGCAAAGCGCAGGGAATGAAACTGGGACGACCCACAGGTCCGGGCAAATCCAAGCTCGACCAATATAGAGTTGAAATCGAAGCGTTGCTTGCAAATGGCAGCTCGCAACGTTTTGTTGCCAAAAGATACAACACGACGGAAGCGAATTTCTCAAATTGGCTCAAGAAAAACAAGAATTCTCTCTGACACGCTAAGAAATTCTGAAAAAAGTTCGTGAATTAAAATTTTCATACTTTTTGGGAAAACCTTATGTTCACTTTGTTTGAGCCATCCGAGATTCAAATTAAAAACTTTCTTGCCGAGCAACAGAATTTGCCGTTTTCATATAAAGAAATCGGGGCATCAAGCGGCGATATTCCTCCGAATTATCCAATTAATCACCGCCGCATTCGGTTAGGAAGCGGCGCGGACGTTTTCGCCCGCGCCAAAACCGCAGTTCAAAGCTGGACGATGTACCGGCTCGAATGGACACGCATTTTTCCCGCCGATACGCTAATCGCTGCCGGTCAAACAGTTTGCGTTGTCGCGGGTCACGGCTTTTGCTGGTCAATAAATCCGTGCCGAATCATTTATGTTTTAGAAGAAAACGGAAAAACTGAACGATACGGTTTTGCTTTTGGAACACTTCCCGGACATTCCGAAGAAGGAGAAGAAAGATTCATCGTCGAACGGCGGCGCGAAGATGATTCGGTTTGGTATGAACTTTTTGCTTTCGCCCGCCCGCATCACGTTTTAGCCCGAATCGGCTCTCCGTTCGTCCGATTGTTTCAACAAAAATTTGCCGATGACTCCGGGCGCGCAATGCTCAAAGCCGTGAAAGATATTTAATCAGCCAAGTGAGTTGTTGCCTAAATTCAAGCTATTAACTAAGGAAGGACTTCAGTCTTTAAAGAGGTAATAACACACTTTAGAAAATATTAAAGGATTTGTGTTTCAAATCTAGCAAATATTTGGTTTTTGTGATAGTAAATCTACCGGTTCAAATTAAATTCTCTGCAACATCATTATATGAAACTATTTAATCAAACTCTCATTCCGGCTTTAATTTTATCGGGCGCAATAAGTCTTTCCACTAATAACATGTACGCGCAGCAACAAGTTCCACCTAGGAATAAAGCGACCTCCGAAGCTGTCAATGCTTCGACGTTATTCAATGAAGGTTACAATTTGCTGCAACAAAAGAAGTTTTCCGAAGCCGCGAAGATATTTGAACAGGTGCTGATTATCAATCCGAAAATGAGCCACGCTCACACAAATTTAAGCTGGGCTTATTTAGAACTTGGAAGGTATGACGAAGCGGCAGCAATGGCTCGCCGCGAAATAGAAATTAATCCGACTCTTGCCATGCCATATAACAATTTGGGTTACGCTTTGACTCAGCTCAGGCAATATGACGAAGCGGTAACTGCTCTTAAAAAGGCTATCGAATTGGATCCGAAGTTGAGCAAGGCTTATTTTAATTTAGGTTATGCTTACCGCAGTTCCGGCGAGTTTGCTCAAGCAGTAACCGTTCTGGAAGAGTTTTTGAAAGTTCAACCCGATGATGAAAGGGGTCTTGCCAATCTCGCCGGTTCGGCAATGTCGGCGGGGCAGTTCAAAAAAGCATTGGCAACAAGTCTTGAATGGGTAAAAATTAAGCCGGATGATTTTAATGCTCAAATGACGCTCGGAATCGCGTATATGCAAGCCGGCAAACCGGCGGACGCCGCTCTCGCTTTTGAGCAGGCTTCTAAATTAAAACCTGAAAATACCGACAGTCTGCGAATCTGGGGACAAGCACTGGCGACTTCCAATCAACCGGAAAAAGCGCTTGAGATATTTAAAAAAGTTGCTCTCAAACGTCCTAATGAATTCGACACTTATTTTGATTTGGGTATGGCTTCAACATATGCCAAAAACTTCAAAGACGCCGTAGAATACTTCAAACAAGCTGCTGCTATCTGTCCTAATTCGGTTCCGGCAATCTACCAATTAGCAACCAGTTATTTATCAGCCGGAAACCGGGAAGCCGCGCTTGAACAGCAAGCAAAATTGAAAGAAATAAATCTTGAAGCCGCCGAGCAGTTATTGCAACGGATTAATCGGTAAGCGGTTTATCTTTTCTTTGTTAAGCAAAAAAAGTTAAAGCCGCAGCAAGAAACCGAAAAGCCGTCGATGGATAATTCGGAAAATGTCATTAGAGAAAAGATATTCGCCGTCGCTGAAGAAGAAATGCGTCGGTTGTGATGACTATTAATTGTGATTCAATCATATTATTCTTCGGAATAACTCCAGGAGTTTATGAGAATCTCGAATTGAGACATTGTTTGAGACATAGTTTTCCTTGGGTATCGGAAAGTATAGCATCTAAAACTTTGGTAATTTGAAGAAATACTCTATATACATAAAATTAAGTTTGAACTATAAAATTATCTTTACAATTTGGACATTCATTTTCAACTTTCATGTCAATCAATTGTAATTGTCGACAATTTTTACAGTAAACAATTTGGTTAAAAGATTTTCTGGGGCGGTCACCTTGTCTTTCAAAAAATTCGTTAAGATCATCAGCCAAACGTGAAAAGGGTTGTCGGTGTCCGAAGTCGTTCGGAGACAAAATATCTATACCTGCTTTCCCTTGTATCCTGACCGGTCCAAGTAAGCCGCTCAGGGCAAATAACCCGACATCAGTATCTCCTTCTTTCATATGTTCGAAAGGTAGTATTTGATAACCGAATCCTTCTATACTTAATTCTGACCTTTTATTATGGCTTACATCGTATACTTCTTTTGTTGGAAAAATATTATTCTTCAAAAAACCATCTTCACAAACATAAATATCTAACAGTGTTGTGCTTGCCGCTCCAAATTGTTTATATGCTTTAAGTTGTGTCAATGTTCTTTTTGTTTTTCCAGCCTTGAGAGAACGAGCTGATCCGTCCTTTTGCAAAAGACTCACCTTTACTTCCCATGTTTTATAAATCCAACGCTTAGAATTTGGGAAGTCATGAAGACGCGCGATTATATCTATGTCACTCGTAAATATTCCGCCCGCTCCTGTGCCTAGATCCATAGGAATATTAACAGCAAACCATCTCCAAACACGTCCTTCTGCTAAAGGGGCATATAGCGGTGATGAGGACAAAACTCTCCAAATAGTTAATTTTTCCCGGTATAATGAGTTGGACTCAAAAAGTGTCATTTTTCTAATTAGACATAATAACTGTTTTGTCTAATAAGAAACTGATTTTCAATGAATAACCTTTGATTTTCCGTTGGTGAAAAACTAAGAAAATCAACTGTTTTGTCTAATTGATTTTTAATCCACATAATCAAGAGAGGATTTCATCACTGACAAGGTAAGAGACTTTCGTAACAATATATTGCCTATTATCGGGCGCATTTTGCTTAAGATTCAGAGGTTTACGGCGATTTTTCTAGTCAAACCACAATACCTTGTGTTCGAGCGGTTTCAAAAAATCCTCTTTTTGAATCGTTTTCCGGCATTTTTATTAAACACAAGATGTTGTGCCTTACTAACGCTTCTGCTCGCGTTTCCGGGTGAGAGCTTCTCCGGCATTTTGGAGTTTTTCCTCTTGAAATTTCAGTTCTCCAAAAGCAATGCCGGTTAATTTCGTAAGGTAATCAAACCGCTTGTCGATTTGCTGCCGCCGCTTCCGGCTTTCTTCTTCAAACTTGCGCCGCGCGGCTTGGTCTTGTTTATGCAGCCACTCGGATTTTGCCTGAACATCGGCAACATATTTCAGACTTTGTTTAATGGCGGTAAATCATTCGTTGAATTCTTAGATTTCTTCACTCATAATTTTTACTTTTTATCATAACAACTTTTTGCTTTCAATTTATAAAGTTGAGTTATCCACCCGCCACAGTTAAAAAAATTTCAGTTACGGTATGCCGGGACTGCGGCGAATTTTTTTGAAGGCAGATTTCTTTTGGATTTAGAGAAAAGGCTTCAAACGCTCCCGAATTAGGAGAAAAGTGTTAAAATATCAATCGAGGTAAATCTTATGCAGACCGAAATAACACAAACGATTTTTCAAAAAGTCCCTTTGCTTTCCGAAGAACAGCAGAAAAAAATTTTGGAAATGACTGAAACTTTTTTAAGTGATAAACAAGCGTCGAGGGCTTGGGACAAGCTAAAAAGAGCCCTTGCTGAAAATAAATTTGATTCGGGCTTGGGTGATTTAGCCGAGCAACACGATTATTATATTTACGGCACGGAGAAGCAAAAATAATCAATGGACGAAGTTTTTGTAGATACCGCAGCTTGGATTGCTCTGCTCGACGAATCCGATTCGCTCCACAAAAAAGCCAACGAAGTTTTAAACCGACTATCGGAAAAGAAATCCAGATTAGTAACAACCGAATTTATCTTACTTGAGCTGGGCGACGGCTCATCGGCAGTCGGTAAGCGTGAAAAGGCTTTGAAATTTATCGAAGAATTGCGCGGATTAGAGATTTTACGAATCATTCCCGCAACGCAGGATTTGCTTTCGCAAGGTTGGGAGCTTTATACCAACCGTCCTGATAAAAATTGGCAGGTTACCGACTGTATCAGTTTTATAGTAATGAAAAAGGAAAATATTTCAATCGCCTTTACTTCTGACCGTCATTTTGAGCAATCCGGTTTTACCAAACTGATGTAGCTCTAGTTGCGAGTTTTCTTCTGGAATATATAGTTCTGACTCGACCAACGTATCTAGGTTTGAGACACAGCAAAAGCGAAAATTATAAAAACAGGTAATTAAGCGGAGAGGCATCTGAAACGACAATCATTTTTTCAATAAACGATCAAGAGCAGTTTGCTCGCGTTCTAAATCTTCAAAGGTATATTCCAAATCAATGCGATGCGCCTTTAGAAAGGCATCTAATTCAAGCCTGGTTTCCAAACCCAGCATCTCCCTAACCTGGAAGCTTGTTAAGTGGTCTGAGCGATAACCTTCGAGGGCGATTGCTTCTAAAGCAGCGCGTGATAAATCGTTTTTACTGATGCCTAGATTTTCGGCAATTGATTCCGGCAGCTCAACTGTAATTGCGATGCTCATAAATTGCTCATCCTCAAAATCTCAAATTCAATGACAATTTCACCATTTTATTTGTTCAAAATTCAGCTATCTTTTTAATCTTTTCACTCGCGTCCGATAACAAAGGGGGTTAAGAATAAGATTAATATTAGGTTAAATAAGAGGTTAAGAAGGTTAGGCGCGATTTTGTAGAAATATCTCTTTTGTTTTCAACAATTATCAGACGCTATGCGTAGGTCAGAACTAGATAACAGCCTTAATTTTCGCTAAAATTTGAATGAAAAAACCACAAAAACACTCCGATTTTTCTACGTGTAGGTCAGACCTAGATAATGTGTAGGTCAAACCTAGATAGTTTTTGCTCTTGTGTAGGTCAGACCTAGATAATGTGTAGGTCAAACCTAGATAGTTTGACCCGCTTGCCTGTGGAAAACTTTTCAAAAATCGTCAAAAAACGGTTTAAAAATGGCTGGTGTAGGTCAGACCTAGATAATGTGTAGGTCAGACCTAGATATATGTGTAGGTCAGACCTAGATAATGTGTAGGTCAGACCTAGATACTATTCGAGCTGTCCGCGCACCTTTTTTGCTCTGGCATTGGCGCGTTTTACGTCGGCGATAAAATCAAAATGCGGCTGAAATTTAAATTTTGCGTCAATCAATTTTGTTCTTGGTTTGGTGTCGAAAATCTTTTCCGTTTTGCAGTTTAGGACGACGTTCATCTGCTTCATCTCTTCTATCGCATTTTCGACTTCGACCAAGTTTTGCTGCAAGCGTTTTTGCGGCGTCAGTCCGAAATCTCTGATTATAGTGGTTAGAAGGATTTCGTAAGATTCCGTCAGGCTCGCTTGAATGAAATGATGCGACATTCTTTTATGAAGCTGCCGGGCAATGACGCTGCGGTAGCTCATCACCTTATCGTAATTGATCAACCGATACGACCCTGATTTTATGGTATGGGTAACAAGGGGGGAGAATCTGACGAATGTTTTCGTCTCCGTTCCGTCGCCGGCGAATCCATAGCTTTCAACCGGGCTGAATGCGGTTTCGACCTGTCCGCTTTCGTCCTTTAAAATCAGGTCGGTGTTATTTAGGACTTTAATCGCATCTTTTAATTCGTCGTAGCTGTAGCTGTGTCCCTTTTCTTTGAGTTCTTTCTGAAGCTGGTAAAGCGTAAAAGCGATTCCCACTTCCCCGTCGAGCATCAGACTTTGCCGTTCGGTCATTAGCTTTCGCAAAGCGTCCTCAACCAGTTCTTCCCTTTTCGACGGATAAAATTCTTTGAATTCTTCGCCGACTTCAATTCTAGCTGGCATCAAAGTCAAGAGATATTTTCTGCCGCGACATTCAAATTCGCGCTTCAGACTGTCCAAAAACTTGCCGTTGACGCGCTCGACCTTTCCCCACACATATTTTGGTATAAAGTCGTAAAGCTCGATGGATTGAGAATAGCTATCTTCGTCCTGTTCCAAATCGAACAAAGTCAATTGAAGCGGTCTGTAAACATCGAGCTTGTCGAAAGTTTTCGATTTCTCGCGCTTTCGGCGTTGCGGCTTTTCGGCTTTCGGTTTCGTCGTTTTTTCCTTTCGATTCGTCATTTCCTCGTATAAACCGCTCTAAATTATAAAGATAAGCGCTATCAATTTTGTATCAATCGTATATCACTGTAATATTTAGCTATCTTTTTCCAGTTTTTCAAAAACGGCTTCAAGCAGCCAGGTGTGGCGCGGCATTTTTATCTTTTTTGCGCCGACAATCTCGTCTATTTTCTTCAATGCTTCGGGGGGGATTCTAATTAAAACCGGTTTATTTTCCGTTTGATTGGCGTTGCCGACCTCTTCCTTGTCTTCGGCAACGCTTCCGCCCTTACTAATAAGAGCGTTTATGCTTTGCTCTTTTGCTTGTGTTTCAGAAGGTTTCGGTTTCCTTGCAATAGCCATAACTTTATCCAACCTCTTTATATCAATATAATATTTTCGTGATATTTATTTTGTATCAAAAATATATCTGTGTAATTTTCGCATTTCCGCTACCGCTTTCGGGTCTGGCGGTTTTAACTCCGATACGCCCAATCCTTCAGCGGCAGCGTTGCTGAACGCCTTTCTTGCGCCTAAGGGAGTATCGAGAAAAGTCAGGGCGTCATTTTCCTTCAGAACTTCCGCCGTGTCGTAATTGTCTTGTCCTCTTGAGTCAGCACGGTTCAAAAACATACACGCTCGAAGCTCTGGGTTGACGGTTTTCATTTCGGAGACTAGCTTAGAGACTTTTTCAATCGTCCAGACGTCGAACGAGCGGGGAACGAACGGAACAAGCAGTATATCGGCAACCGTCAGAGCCGCTCGCTGGCTGGAGGTATCACGCCCGCCCGTGTCGATAATAATATCTTGATATTTGTCCTTCAATCTAAGCGTTTCGGTTCTGACCGCTGCGCCGGTTAGTTTTATGTTCGTATATCCCGCGCCATTTTCCAAGATTTCGTTTCTTAAAATAGTAAAATCGGTTGAAGTTTCCTGATCATCAGCGTCAACTAGCAAAACGTCATTTCCCTCGCCGCTCCTCATAACTGCGAGATTTGTCGCCACTGTGGTTTTTCCGCTGCCGCCTTTTATTCCGCCTACAACAATTATCATATCTATATCAAGTTTGTTTTAATTTGATGTAAAATTAACATCAAGAGTATATCAAATTAAAATATAGCAGATTCTGCTAAAAAGCAATGACGAAGCGGGGAAGTCGAGAGGCGAAAAATAAAATAATGAGAAGAGAGGGAATTTGTGATAAAATTTCTCGATTATGAGCGTTGTATCGACTTCTGAAATTAAGCTGACCGAAACCGAGGCAGGCGTGATTCGCATTGGCGATACTCGCGTCTCGCTGGACTCGGTAATAATCGCGTTCAACCAAGGCTCCGCCCCGGAACAAATTCTTTACGATTATGATTCTCTGAGCCTGCCGGAAGTATATGCGACAATCAGTTATTACTTGCAGCACCGCGAAGAAGTAGATTCTTATCTTGCCGCGCGTGCCAAACAAAACAAAGAGCTGCGTAAATCTAATGAAGCCCGGTTCAGTCAAAAAGGGTTACGCGATAAATTATTGGCTCGCCGCCGAAATGCCGCCTAAATCTCCAAAATGCTTTTCCTTTCCGACGAAGACTTTAACAATCGCATTGTGCGCGGTTTGTTGCGTCGTTTTCCGCAGCTTGATTTAGCCAGAGCGCAAAATGTCGGTTTAGCAGGGAAGCACGATACCAAAGTTCTGGAATGGGCGGCAAGGGAAAGACGTCTTGTTCTGACTCACGATTTCGCCACGATGCTCAACTTCGCTTACAGTCGTATTGAGCGCGGTTTGCCGATGCCGGGCGTAATTGCGCTTACTCAAGATTTTCCTATTGGCGAAGCAATTGAAGAATTAACAGTTTTAATCGAATACAGCTTAGAAAACGAGTGGGAAAATCAAGTAGTTTTTATTCCTCTTAAAAATTAAGTAAAATTTCAGATTGATATACATTTGATAATACTTTGGTATAAAATTGAGGAAATACTTGTGTGAACATTTACAGAATGTTTGGCAATTAAAGAAACTGCTTACTACCTCTGAAATTGTTATCAGACTCAACGAACTGCCAAAGAGCGCATAATCAAGCAATGGCTAAATCATTCAAAAATTTAAGAGATAAAATGTCGCCTGATTCAAAGAAGATTTCTAACCGGATCGCGCAAGATTTGCGCCGGGAAATCGGGCTTAATGAACTGCGAAATGTTTTGGACATCAGTCAACGAAGAGTTAGGCGAGCTGCTCAACAAAAAACATGCTGCCATCTCTCGGCTTGAACGACGCTCTGATATGCACATCTCCGCGCTCAGAGCTTTTGTCACAGCACTCGGGCGGAAAACTGGAAATTATCGCTCAATTCCCGGACGCTTCTTATCGTATAAAACAGTTTGAGCAGGAATCTGCCGATGAGCCGGTTTTAATTTAACCGTCAAAAAGGGAAGTATTATAAAGAATCAGCAAATGATGATTTCATTAATCAAAGCAGCATTCTCGAAATTGAAATTAAGTTTAAGACAAATCAATACAAAATGGCTCTTTTGTGTGTTGGGTCAAAGTCATAGTGCGACAACTAAAAGTAAAATATCGTGTTTCACAAACGACCCTTTTTGAGACGCTTTTACTGATTGAATGGAAATTTATCAAGACAGATTCTTAGGCAAATCTTACTCGGGCGATGAGCCAGTCTGTTTCGGTATCCGCCAAAACGGAAGCGATACACAATGGTTGGCTGAAATGCCGGAAAATTTGTTTGTTCGTTGCCAACTCATCGCCCGTGCTTATTCTTTACATTTATTACCAAGCATCAATTATAATGAATCCATCTCGCTAGACAGAACACAATGCCAAGGTTTGATTGAAGAACTGGAGTTTATTCAATTCGTGGTCAATGACCCGCTGCTCGAAACATATCTACGCCCTCTCAAGGAAATCGTTTTACAATGCGCTCGGTCACCTTTTATAAACACAACATTTCTCTTAATTGAAGGACCATGTAACCCTCCCGTAAAATAGAGCCAGACAAGAATACAGTTTTCGGTCAAAATAGAAAGTTAAGGAGAACCGAAAAGGATGATGAAAAGTAAATTTAGCGAACATCAGATCATCAGTATTTTGAAACAGGCGGAAAACGGCAGGACGGTCGCGGAAGTTTGCCGCGAGAACTCGATCTCATCGTCGACCTATTTCAAGTGGAAAACCAAATATGGCGGGATGGAAGCGTCCGACTTGAAACGGATTCGTGATCTGGAAGATGAGAACCGGCAACTGAAAAGAATGTTTGCCGATTTGTCTTTAGAGAATCGGGCGTTAAAGGACGTAATCGAAAAAAAGCCCTGGAGCCGGTAGCAAGGCGGGCAGTCGTTCTGCATCTGCAATCTGAACATCAGATGAGTGAACGACGCGCCTGTCGGCTCATTAGTCTAGCTCGCTCAGTATTTCGGTATGCGGCGCGCCCACACGACGACCGAGAAGTTCAGGCGGCTTTGGCGGCACTGGCACAGCAGCATCCGGAGTTCGGATTTAGAAAAATGTTTTTGACGCTTCGGCGGTTGGGGCATTTATGGAATCACAAGCGGGTGTATCGAGTATATTGCGAACTGAAACTGAATTTGAAACGCAAACACAAGCGACGAATTCCGACGAGAAACCCATTGCCGCTCTATGTGCCATTACAGGCAAATCAGGTTTGGTCGGCTGATTTTATGCAGGATGCGCTATGGAACGGCAGGCGTTTCCGCACCTTTAATGTCATTGATGATTTCAATCGGCAAGCGTTAGCAATTGAAATTGATACCGGCATTTCAGCCCAAAGAGTCGTGCGGATACTTGACTAAATTGCCGTTTGGCGCGGCTTGCCCACTTGCATTAGGTTTGATAACGGACCGGAGTTGACCGCCTTGGCGGTGGCAGATTGGGCAGAGGAAAACGGAGTCGAACTAGCATTCATCAAGCCGGGACGACCCATGCAGAACGGTTTTATCGAACGCTTCAACCGAAGCTATCGGGAAGCGGTTTTGAATATGTATATCTTTGAAACTTTGGAAGATGTCAGAATGCAAACCGAAAAGTGGCTCGATGTTTATAACCGGCAACGACCGCACGATTCGTTGGGCAATTTAACGCCAACAGAATATTTACAAAAGTTTAACCCAGAAACTGTAATCTGAATTGGTATCGGTTAAGGGAGCTTTACACCCTCACTTCGTCCGTCAATACTCGATACCGGTATTTTGGACAAAATATCAAATGATATTTACACTCGTAAATAGTATGCGATTGCTTTCTGAATCGTTTACTCATCTTATATCTCCTTAGTTGTTGACACCTCTAGGGAGATATATTTTAATCTGCCGGCTGTTTCGCCTCACTGCCTAGTAAAAACCACTGCCAGAGGCAGTGGATTGATTCTCTATTCAATGGACGTGAGGCAAAAACAGCTTGTATCTTGACAATCAGCAGCTTTTCAACTAACTAGGACGCTTGTTAGTTGTCGGAAAAGACGAGTCTGGGAAACAGCTCAAGACCAATGAGTCTGCAAAGTAGATGAAGACCGCTTTTCTGTTTCTATTAAAAGTTTCTATCAGGGCGGACAGTATCAAAGACCAATTCGAGTCTGTATTTACAAGGTTGACCCGTAGAAACAATTTTAAGCAAGGAGTTAACCGCTATGAGCGAAATTGTTTTAGGCATTGATGTTTCCAAAAGGACTTTGGACGCGGCTTTGATTTTTGAAGGTCGAGTGTTGTGCAAACAGTTTCAGAACTCTTTTGAAGGATTCAAGCTGTTAGCCGCGTGGCTGGCATCTCTGAAAATCACTCGCGTTCACGCTTGTTTAGAAGCAACCGGTATTTACGGCGAAGCGGTCGCGCTCTTTTTGCACGAGTGCGGGCATCTGGTGTCAGTGGTCAATCCGCTGAGGATTAAAGGTTATGCGAGCGCAAATATGCAGCGCAACAAGACGGATCGGCTTGACGCGCGGCTCATCGCTGATTTTTGTTTGATACAAAAGCCTGAGAGTTGGCAACCGCCGAGCCAAGAAGTCAAACAGTTGCAGTCATTGGTGCGGCGAGTCGAAGTGCTGGCAGAAATGCGTCAGGCGGAAGAAAACCGGCTGGCTAATGCCGCACCGGGAATCAAGCCGAGTATTGAGCGGATGATCGGGCTGCTTAAAGAAGAAATCAAAGAGCTTGAAGAACAAATCAAACGGCACATTGACCGAAACCCGCATTTGAAAGAGCAAAGCCAGTTGTTGCAAACGATTCCCGGCATCGGCGCGCGAACGGCGAACTTGCTGCTCGCTGAAATCGAGTTTGAGCGTTATGGTTCGGCTCGCGCTTTAGCGGCGCAAGCCGGAGTCGTGCCACGCCAAAAGCAATCGGGAACGAGTTTGAAACAAACGAGTTTATCGAAACTCGGCAATGCGCGATTGAGGAAGGCGCTTTATTTTCCGGCAATCGTGGCGCGTCAACATAATGAGATTGTTAAAGAGTTTGCCAAACGATTGAAAAAGAACGGCAAGACACCGATGCAGATTGTCTGTGCGGCAATGCGAAAGCTGCTGCACATCGCATTTGGGGTGTTAAAACACAAACGACCTTTTGATTCAAGTTTGGCTTTTTCTGCTTGATTGTTAAGACAGTATCTACTTTCTTTTTTACCTTGTGTGTTAAATTTTACGTTATGTGAATTAGGTTTCGCCCTACATCATCTCATCGCTTAGGCACTTTCTTCTGTAAAAACAAAGCGCGATAATAAATTTGGTAAAAACTTATGAAAAGCATCTTCATCACTATCGTTACTTTTTGCTTTCTCTTAATTCCTTCTGTGGCTCACGCTTGTAGCTGTGGAACTGGTGACCCGCCTTTTGAGTTTAATCGTGCAAAAGCCGTATTTATAGGACGAATGCTCGGCGGAACAGAGAAACTAACCGTTAAAGATGAAAAAGGCAAAACATATCAACTTGAAGCCGGTCAAATTCGCTTTACTGTCGAAGAACTATTTAAGGGAGGCATTCCAAACGAAACCACTATCACGGTTGACAGTATGAAAGGAACTAGCTGCGGTGATTACGGTTTGAAACGCGGCGAACTTTATGTCGTTTATGCTTACGGGAGCGAGAAAGACGAAAATTTATTGTATAGCGGAGTTTGCACAAGAACATCGCCAATCAGCAGCAAATATGTCGAGGAAGATTTAAAATTTTTGCGAAACCTGCCGCCTGTCGGAACGGGCGGTAATTTGCAAGGCAGAATTTGGATTGATGTAAAAAAGGTGGGCGGTGGTAGCGCAGAACCTTTTCCCAATATTAAGGTCAAGATTACTGGCGAGGACGGTAAAGTTAGCGTTGTAACGACTGATAAAGACGGAGAGTTTGAAGTTAAAAAGATAAAAGCCGGCAAATACCGCGTCGAGCCACAACTACCGCAGAATTATTACATCGAAGATGATTTTGAAGAAGTTGAAGTTGCCGATAGAGGCACGGCTGGCGTTGGATTTGAAGCGTATTTCACGGGCGAGGCTACGGGGCGTGTCGTTGACAAAAATGGCATTGGCTTTAACTCAGTTTTTCTGCATCTTCTTTCGACTAACGAAGACAAAAACCAGAGAAATGTTTATGGACATTCGGACGGCGAAAATGGTGACTTTACAGTCGAAGGTGTCCCGCCCGGCGATTATGTTTTGTTTCTTGAGCTGCAACACAAAGATTACAATCAAGACCGCAAATATTATTATCCCGGAACATTCAAGCGCGAAGATGCTGCTGTTATAAAGGTCGGATTAGGCGGAAAGGTAGAAGGCTTAAATTTCATTCTGCCCGACGAGTTTCAGGTCAGAACCATAGAAGGACAAGTTTTTTGGAAAAATGGAAAACCTGCAAGCGAGGTAGAAGTTATGTTACTTTGCCCTCAAAGCGAGCGTCCGAATGGTTTTGCGGTAGAATTTAGTCCAACTGAAACCAAAACCGATGAAGACGGAAAATTTAAACTTGAAGGTTTTACGGGTGAAGTTTATTGGCTTGAGGTGCGAGGTGAGAAAGAAGACAGCGCGTTTCATTCACCGTCAAAGAAAATCGTCTTAACTGAAAATATGAAAAACATTAAAATTGTTTTGTCAGAAAACGGTTTTTTCGGTGGTTGTGAAAAGTAGTCTTTTATAATTATGCCGTCCCGAACAATTCAATGGGCGTGAGGGGCAAACAGCGACTTTCTTGTTGTGTCACAAACGCCCCTTTTTGAGACAAAAATTAAAAGCAAGATGAATCACAAAGTAAAACTTAGAAAAACCGAAAAGTCCGATTTAGAACTTTTATTTCAATTTCAACTTGATAAAGAGGCTAATTACTTAGCGGCGTTTACTTCAAAAGACCCGACCGACAAAGAAGCCTATTTTGAAAAATTTACAAAACTTCTGAATGACCCGACAATAAATAACCAGACAATTTTAGTTGATGAAACTATTGTAGGTAGCATCGCCAAATTTGAAATGAAAGGTGACGCTGAAATTACCTACTGGATAGACAGAAACTTTTGGGGAAAAGAAATTGCGACCACCGCACTTGTAAACTTTCTGAGCATTGAAAACACGAGACCTATTTTTGGACGAGCTGCGTTTGACAATTTAGGTTCGCAGAAAGTTTTAGAAAAATGCGGGTTTGTAAAGATTGGCACGGACAAAGGTTTTGCAAATGCACGACAAAAAGAGATAGCAGAGTTTATTTACAAGCTGACATAGGAATTGACAAAACGACGATTCGCCGACAAGTGTATCTGCAACAAGATTGAGACGACATCTAAACTATTTTATAATCTGCGAATAAAAATCTAACGCATTATTTTTGTCATATAAACGCTGGTTTTTGAAGTGATTGAGAATAGTTGTTTTTGATGGTGTTTCAAAACTCAAGTTAAACCATTTGTTTTGATATTTTGTTTTTGAGATTAGTTTTATAAGACAACTTTGTTAAGCCTGACAGAGTTTTGAATAGATTTAAGAAGTGTCCAATAAACGAGCGTTTTTAAGACTGTTTAGTTTATTTTTAATGTCTCGGCATTCAATTTTCTTGTATTAATTAAAATGAGTTGAATTAACAATAAAATTACAGTGGCAAATAAGAAAAACCAATCAAAATAAATTGAATTATTCAGCCAAAAAACGCGGCTGCCAGAACCGTTAAAGGGGAGAAAGTCATTTTTATATAGGAGAATATTGAATAACGGATAAGTAACAAGGCTCAGCGATACTATACAAACAATGTTGGAAAGAACAGGTGATTTCAGAAGCTTACCCGTAACATACGCACAGAAACCAATGGAAATAATGAAATATGTAATATTGATGATTTGATAAAAGTTAGTTCCATCATTACCTGAGATACCCTCTATGTGTGGAGGATTCTGAATGAATCCGTAAAAATAACCCTTCTCAAAACCACTTAATTCACCCCAGATAAATAAGCAGGTAAAAAGCGAAACTAATGCGAGAGTAATTGATATTATTTTTACTAAATCTTTATTTCTCATATTACGCTCTTCGTTCTGAGTATTGTCTCACAAATGGTCGTTTCCGGGACATTCTAAAGGTTATTGACGAACTCGTCTAAGTCCTGTCTTTTGATTCGATACCTGCCGCCGATTTTCGTTGCTTGCAGAGTCTTTTCCTTTTTGATCGCCCGGTCAATATATGCTTTCGGCAATCCAGAAACTGCCGCCGCTTCATCAACCGTCAAAACGAGCTTTTGAAACCTATTTGAAATCTGTAAATGCCGCTCGGAAATCGTTTCAATACTCTTAAAAATGATGCCGAACAGATTGGCTGTCTGTGTCTGTCCGTAGATGCTAATTTCACTTTCTGCAAAGTTTACCGTGTCTAATTGTGTCTGTCCGTCTGTGTCTGTCTGTGTCTTGGTCTGTGGTTGTCTGTTCGTGACTTCGGGAAACACGACATTGCCGGATATTTCACGTTGCAGACGTTCGAGATC
>MWWH01000065.1_pt1 | contig 25241 bp, 19 predicted proteins | sample 1047231 | NCBI WGS metagenome assembly MWWH01 (sample SAMN06349967, study PRJNA376086) | soil metagenome | isolation source: MG3-2 sample Antarctic (ecotone) soil | place: Antarctica | collected 2015-01-13 | reverse complement strand
TAGCCTTTATTCGTTCTTCTTTTAATGCGTTTCCAAATTCGTTCATAGTGTGTCCCAAAACCATTATACGCCATTAGAGGCGTAATACCAATGAAAAGTTGTCTCACTCTTGAAACGGCGTAAAAATATACTTGACACCGGAAATTATTCAATGTTAGAGTAATTTTTATTACGCCGCCCTTGGCGTAAAATTTAGAAGTCAAAGTGAGAATACTAAAATAATATGCAAGGACGAACCGGCGAACGATGCCAAGTCAGCGGTGTTTACAAATGTAACACACATCCTTCAAATACGATCCCGTTAGCTGTCAACAACGTGTTTCCACCCTGCTCAAGCGGAAGTGGTCACGGAACGACATGGGTTTTGGTTAGACGAGCTTAAATCTGACCACAGGCTGAAAACGCGCACGGTTCTAAAACAGCTCCGGTCGCGTTTTCTTTTATTAAATGCTAAAGGAAAGCGGTCATTTCTGAAATTTGCTGGTATTAAATCCTTGTTAAATACCGCGTTTCACAGTTGAAACAATTTTCGTTAGCTCTGATAAAATTTATAAGTTAGGCAAAAACTATAAGGAGATTTTCAATATGTCAGGTAAAAAAATTGTAGGTGCTAAAGCAGATTCTAAAGGAAATATCACAGCGGTTAAAATTAAAGGCAATCAGACTTTCACACCTTTGAAAACAGCTATCAAAATGACTAAGCAGGGCAAAATAGATGCCGTTGTCGTCAAACCCCAAAATGCTAAGGAGCATTTGCGAACGCGACCTGATAGTAAGGAAACTAACAATCTTGATAATATGGCTGGTGATAAGTAATCATCTGACCCTAGATTTTTAATCGCTTGGCATCTCCGGCAATGGCGTTCGTTTTATGCCGTTCGTGGCGCTGTTGCTGCTCGCGTTCTCCATTTGATAACCGTCGCCGTTTGCGCCTTCACTCATCGCTGGCTCAAAAGCTGTCAGGGGAAACGGTGGCGGAGCAGGTGGCATCGGTGGAGATATTATCGGCGACGGTTGCGGTGGCAACTCGCCCGTTATTACCGCTCCGCAGGTCTGTGCCTTCTTCTGCACGGCTTTTTTGCTGTAAAACCATTTTCGAGCGATAAACGGCTTTTTGTTTGCCGATACTATTAAAACTTCATCGTCCGAAAGCTGCGTTATTTCGTTTGCCGTCAAAAGCCTGCGGGCGTATTTTTGTAAACTTCTCGTTCGGCTCGCTCCTTCTCCAAACCAGCCTTTGCTTGTATGGCTGTCCCGGCGTTCGATGATCGTCAGTTCGCCCAGATGTTTTGAAATGCGTTCCGCGCTGTCGAACTCCAAACCGGCTAAGACAAGTTTCGTTTGAAAGTTCTCGGCAATCGTCCGCGCCGCGTCGTGTCCGTATCGCTCGGCAAGTTGCGCGAAACTTTGAATCCCGGCGATAACCGGCACTCGCTCGCTCCTTAAAAGCGTAATTTCAGTTGAAAAATCTGGTATCGCTCCAATGTTCGCAAACTCGTCGAGCATCATATAAACCGGGCTGCCCTTCGTTTCTTTTAGCTGTTCCATTGTCAGAGTCAAAACTAACGCAGTCAACGGGCGCAAAGTGGCAATAGCTTTGACTGGCAAACACCAAAATACGCCCGTTTTTCCCGCTCGCATTTCGGCAAAGTTAATGGGTTTTAAGGTGCTGCTCGTAAAACGTCTGATTTTCGCATCTCCTAGCCACGTTAAGCTGACTCTCGCGCCGGTGAAGACGCTCCCGCGCAATTTGTCGCCCGCGTCCCAAAATACCCGCGCCTGCTGCCGCGCAAGGCGCGATTTTGAATCGAATAAAATCTCGGCAACGCCGTTCATATCGCGCTCGTGCAGAATGTCGTAAGCAAATGCCGGTGTCGGCGTGTCGGTCGTCGCTGTGTGCGCGAATAAAGCCGCTAATAACGCGGTTTCCGCTTTGTCCCAGAACGCTTCTTTGTTTTTTGAATCTCCGCCGTTGGTAACGATAGTTCTCGCAAGTTTGAGCGTCAAAGTTTGGTTTTCGTCGGTGCAAAGCGGTATCCAGTTTAGCGGACTGCTGCTTTCTGGGTCGAGCGGCGCGAATCTGAAGGCTCGTTTCCAATAACCTGATGCCGTGTTCCAAAGCTCGCTTTTCGTGTCATTAACAAAAACGCTAGCGCCGGTGCTTGCCAGAAGTTCAAGATTCGGTAAATAAAAACCTCTGCTCTTACCCGTTCCGGTCGCGCCGAGTATCAAAACGTGGCGATATGTTAAAAGCTCCGGCAAAGCGTAAAAATTACCGCCTTTGCTCGTTTCACCTAATCCGAATTCGCCCACCTTCAAGCCTTCGTTTTGCTGTCTGGCAAATTCTTTCAGATCGGCTTTGGTGGCGATGCTCGCGCCGCCGTGCGAGTCTTTTCTGCCTATGTTACCGCCGTTAGCCGTGAAGAAAAAAAGAACGATTAACAAAAGAACAAACACGGGTAGCACTATCAACAAAATTGTATTGAAAAATTTGTCGGAAGAAAGGGTGTCAAAAATGCCGCTCGTTGTGATAGGTCTCGGCGCGGTTCTGTTTTGATTTGCGGCTCGCGGCGGCTGTCCGTTTCGGCTCTGGCTCTGCATTGTGCCGGGCGCGGGGCTGCGTCTGGTGTCATTTGCCTGCGTCATCGCCGCTCTGGGCTTCGTGCCTTTCGCTTGGTTCGCCGTCTGAGCGTGTCCGGCAAAACTGCAAATCGTTACCAGTATGAGCGTGCAATAGATTTGCAGTTTGATAAAAGCTGAATGTTTTCTCATTTTGTAATCTACCTTTCTAGTCCGTCGCCGCGGTCTCTAATGTTGTCGTGTTCTATGCGGCTGCCGCGTTCTGTTTGAGCCACTCTTGCAACTGCCTGATGTAAACCTCTAGCTTCTGATTCCGTTCGGTGAGTTTGTTCAGTTGCTCGGCTAACTGCCCGTTCTGATTTTGTAAGCTGCTGTTGACTGCTATTAAGCTCTCGTTCTCCTGTTTCAGTGCGTCCGCTTCGCACCGTAAAAGATTGTTGATTTCCTCTAATTCCGTTTTCGTCACTGCTTCTGATTACTCCTTTATCAATCTGGTCTTTTTCGCGCCAAAAATCGTTTTTCAAATTGTCTTGGTAACGCTCCGGCTTATCCGGCGGGCGTTCCTGTTTGCCTGCGGCTCGCTCGCGTTGCTGCACTCGGTCGCGTTTCCATTGCCGCGTTTGCTCTTTTTTCTCTTTGTATTCTTTGGCATATTCGGTTTGATAATTGCGGTCGTATTGCTTCGCCCAACTTTCATCAAGCTGCCGATAAACGCCCTTACTGATGTGAAGTTTTCGCCCGTCGTTTGTCCGGGCATCAAGCCAGACGTGCGCGTGGGTGTGTTCGGTGTCCTGATGAACGGCAATAAAACCGCGCCCTTTATCAAAATTTTCTTTCAGAAATTCGTGCGCCTGCTCTTTTGCCATGTCGGTTTCTTCTTTTCTGTCCCAGGACAAAATGATTCGGTAATGCGTTCGCCCGCGCTCGCTTTTCGCCGTTTCGATGTCCTCTCTGGCGTAAGCGTGAGAAATGGCATTAACGCGGTTTTCAAAATCGTTTTCGCCGCGCTGCTCGTCCAGATTGTAAAAGCTGATCGAGCGGCAAGCCGATTCTCTGGTGATATAACTGGCGTGTCGCCCACTCGCGCCGCGCCGTCCGACTGTAAATTTGGCAATGCTCATTCTGTCCTGCTTTAAAATGCTTTTTTGATTGCTTCCAACACCGTTTTAAGACTCTCGACGGCTTGGGCGATTTCCGCCGCTGGTAGCTCGTCGCCGCGTCCCGTCCGTCTGCCTGCGTTCAAGGCATAAGCGATTTGATTAAGGTTGACTCCGACGCGCCGCAGTTCATAAATCGCCTGCTCCCGAAGCTCGCGCTCTGCCGGGTCAAGCCCGCGCTCGTCGCCGACTCCTGACCGCACAAGAAACCGCGAAACGGAAAGCTGCGATTGCTTCGCGTTTTTCTCAACCGTGCTTTTTTCTACTGTGGTGAGTCTGACCAAGACTTTTTTCTCGTATTGCTGCCTGCTCATCTGCTCATCTCCTTTTAACTAAAACAATCCGAACAGCCGCCGCCAAAATGACAAGCCTCTGACATAATTAAGCGCGTCGTTGAATCCTTCTATCCTGCCTTTTTCATAGCTGTGAAAGTGATTATCGGCTTGCTAACTCAACTCATCTTCACGTTGTCCGCGTTCGGTTCGTTCTTCATTTTGCTTTAGCAGGTTTTTGACTAATCCGCTGCTCATCAAATGACCGTCGCTTTCAACCAAGCCATTCTCGTAGATTTGAATTTCAATAGCGTTTGCTGCTGCTTGGCAGATATGCCCTAAGCCTTCAAACTCTAATGCCGTTTCTTTCGTTCGTCGCACTTGGTCGTCCGTTGGCTTCGGCAAATGTGGAAAACGAGAATCTTCAAACGTCCGGGTTAAATCGTCCTGAACGTAAGCGATACTTTTGACGGCTGCTTCGATTTCGGTTTCGCTCATTTTCGAGATAATCGAATCCAAATCAAAACGGATTCGCTGTCCATCGGGTAAGCTGACGACGGCATAATATTTTTTTCTCGCCGGTGCAAATGCGATTTTTTGAGATGAGGGTGTTAATACTACATTTTTCATATCTGTTATCTTTAAGCTACCTATTTTGTTGGATTTAGAACTTACTGGAAGTGTCTTTACTTGGTTAGAGCATTTGACGTGCCACAGTCCATATAAAAAAGGTAGGTATTATTTTTGACAAAATCAACTCTAATTTTTGGTGATTCTGAGCGCGTCGTTTTTCTCCGGTGGCTCGAAGAGCTTACCGGACAAGGCGCACTTGTGCGGCGAAACGCGATAGCGTTTTGCGTACCTTGCCTTTCCTCTACAAACAAATCTGTTTTGAAAAATTTGTTGCGTTAGGTTATGGGATTGGTTGATATTTGGCTTGTATGAGTTTAGTGGGGAATGTCGAAAAATAATTTTTCTGCATTTAGGACGACCGATAGAAACAGAATGTCGTCGTTCCTTGAAAGTTTTGTTATTGAGCAGGTTATCTATTAACACAATAGCTGAACGCAAGCTGACTATATTTGTTTGTGTTTTTTGAGTAGGGCTTCAACTATCTGCTTTGGCTCTCGAAACGGAGTTTTTCGTAATCTGTCAATGGCTTCGCTGAATGAAATCAAACCTGTTTCTGCCGCTCGGTCAAGAACACTCAAAGTGCCGATAGTAATAAATCCGAGTTTGGTAGCTTCTCGCCGTCCGTCTTTTTCGTCTATTAAAAGAGCGTCCGCTCCGACTTCTTCAGCCAGAAAAATGGCTTCACGTTCTCCATAGTCCAAGTTTTCAAGTTTGTTGATTGGACTTACGCGCACGTTTCGAACTTCAAGCCAGGTGGGTTTTGCAGCAATCCAATTCTTAATCTTTTTCGGCGTTTTCGCGTGCTGTAATTCATTCAGGACTGCCTGCGGTATGATAATCTGACCGAACAAAGTTGGTAAAACGTCTTGATAATCAATTAAAATCAGGTAATTAAGCGGAGATGTATCGGAAATAACAATCATTTTTTAAGTAAAAGGTCTAAATCTGCGTGTTCGCGTTCTAAATCTTCAAAGCTATACTCCAAATCAATGCGGTGCGCTTTCAGAAAGGCATCTAATTCAAGCCTGGTTTCCAAACCTAATATCTCCATTACTTGAAAGCCGGTTAAGCGGTCTGAGCGATAGCCTTCAAGGGCGATAGCTTCTAAGGCTGTGCGCGACAAGTCTATTTTGCTATTACCAAGTTTTTTAGCAATTGATTCTGGTAACTCTACTGTAATTGCAATACTCATAAATTTTTCCTTAAATTGCTTACAATTTTATCATTTTTCCTGTTCAAAAATTCATTTATCTTTTTATCTTTCTACTGCGTCCGATAACATGGGGGTTAAGAATAAGATTAAATAATGGTTAAATAAAAGGTTAAGAAGGTTAGGCGCGGTTTTGAAAAAATATCCCCTTTGTTTTCAACAATTATCGGACGCTATGCGTATGTCAAAACTATATAATGCGTCCTATTCTTTATTAAAAACTTTCAAAAACCTGCTCAAAAATTCTCTTTTTTTCCTATGCGTAGGTCAGAACTAGATAATGCGTATGTCAGAACTAGATACTTTTTACCCTATGCGTAGGTCAGAACTAGATAATGGGTATATCAGAACTAGATACTTTCCTCGCTCTCCCTGTGGAAAACTTCGTCGAAAACTATCAAAAAACTGCTAGCGTAGGTCAAAACTAGATAATGCGTATGTCAGAACTAGATATAAGCGTAGGTCAAAACTAGATAATGCGTATGTCAGAACTAGATACTCTTAAGTTAATCCGCGCACTCGTTTTGCTCTCGCGTTCGCTCTTTTTACGTCAGAGATAAAATCAAAATGTGGCTGAAATTTGAATTTCGCATCAATTAATTTTGTCCTCGGCTTGGTGTCAAATATTTTTTCTACTTTGCAGTTTAGAACGACGTTCTTTTGCTTCATTTCTTCTATGGCGTTTTCAACTTCAACTAGGTTCTGATATATGCGTTTCTGCGGCGTTAATCCAAAATCTCTAACTATGGTTGTCAAAAGAATTTCGTAAGACTCCGTGAAGCTCGCCTGCGTGTAATGGTGCGACATTCTTTTGTGAAGCTGCCGAGCGATGACGCTGCGGTAGCTCATAACTTTGTCGTAATTTATTAGCCGGTATGTCCCGGATTTAATACTGTGCGTAACGAGCGGCGAAAATCTAACAAAGGTTTGCGTTTCGCTGCCCTTCCCTTTTAAGCCTAATGTTTCAATCGGGCTAAAGAAAAGTTGCGTTTCTTTATCTTCCGACTGTATTTCAATATCTACTTTCGTTAGGATTTCCAACGATTCTTTTAGCTGGTCATAATCGAGGCTATGCCCTTTATCTTTCAATTCTTTTTGAAGCTGGTAGAGTGTGAAAACTATTCCGGCTTCTCCGTCCAGCATTAAACTTTGCCGTTCCGTCATTAGCTTGCGTAAAGCATCTTCTACAAGTTCTTCGCGCTTCGACGGGTAAAACTCTTTAGAACCGTCTGCAAATTCTATTCTGGCTGGCATCAAAGTTAAATGGTATTTTCTGCCTCTGCACTCAAAATCACGTTTTAAGCTGTCTAAAAATTTTCCGTTAAGTCTTTCAACCTTTCCCCAAACATACTTTGGTATAAAATCGTAAAGTTCTATTGATTGCGAGTAATTATCTTCGTCCGCCTCTAAATCGAACAAAGTAAGCTGAATTGGCTTCGATACTTCAAGCTGCTCAAACTTTTTAGACTTCTCGCGTTTTCTCCGGCGAGGCTTCTCTACTTTAGATTTTGCTATTAGTTTGTTTTCTACCATTTTGCAATTTTGCGTTGTTGAAATTATGAAATGTTAAAAACTTAAAATTATTCTTCAATCCATTTTTGCAATAATACTTCAATCAATTCGCTAAACTCGCCTTTGCTTTCGCGGTCTAATAGTTTTATGGAAACTCTGCGGTAAGTGTCGCGGCGAACGTAAGCCGTTACCTGTTGAAACTCGGCGTTGCTGCGCTTTCCGCTCGGTCTGCCGCGTCTCGGCGCGGTCGCGTCATCACTTCCGTTGCTTCTCAATTCCACTTTCACCGGCGATTGCTCAAAGGCTTTATTCTGCGGCGTTTCCTTTATCTGAATTTCTTTGGTGTCTTGTAATTGTTTGGCTGCTTGTAGTCCTGCAAATCTATTTTTGCTCATCGTTTGAAAATCTCCTTTCCAAGCGTAGTAAATTCTTCCCAAGCTGCTTGTCCGTCTCTCAAATTGTCAACCGTCTTACCTTGCAAAGCTGCTCTTTCGCATATCGCCCGCCGTTGTATCTCTGTTTTGCAGTATGGAACTTTGATTTCATCGAGCATCGCCTTTGCATCTCTCGCGGCATTGCTTCTCGGCGGAACTAAGGTTAGTAAAACTTTGTAATTTTGAGCGTCGAAACTTTGCAGGCTGGTGACAATCTTCAAAAGCGCGTCGAGGCTTAAAGCATCGGGTTTAGTTGGTATCAAAAGCAAGTCGCTTTCTGCGGAAAGCGTTTTGAGTTCTTCGGCTGTCGGTCGCGCCGGTGTATCAATGATGATGTTATTAAATTCTCCGGCGCGCTCGGCAAGTTCGTTTTCGTCAATTACTTGAAAAGGGAAGTTGCCCCGCTTGCTCCAAGCAAGCGCGGAACGGTTCGGGTCGCCGTCAACTAAAACGGTTTGCGCCTTTTTTTGAAAATATGCTGAAAGATGAACTGCGGTTGTAGTTTTTCCTACTCCGCCTTTGAAACTTGCGATTGAAACGAGCATAAATTTCTCCTACAAAATTGCGTTATCATTTCATAAAATTGTGATTATAGCAACTTAACATTTCAGTAGTCCGTATTTTCAAAATTTTAACAACGCAAAATTGCAGACTAAAAAATAATAACTTTATGCGAACTTACAGATATATGGTCGGGCGTGGGGCGGCGATTAGCCGGAGACAATGGCTAACCTCACCCGCGTGTTCGATAATCTTTCGAGTGCGATTAAAGAGGTTTCTGAATTTATTAAGAAATCAATGATAAAAAGAGATGCTTCGGGCGATTAGTTTAGACAGTGAAAGTTTAAGCGAAAAACTACCATAAATTACACATTGCCTATTATTCGACGCGCTCAAAATTTCTGCATTCTTTGGAAATGCTCCCTCGCTTTTTGCACTCTGCTTCCTACTGAAATTTGAGCGTAAATAACCGTGTTTTGTATATTTGCGTGTCCTAACCAGTCTTGCACAAAGCGAATATCCGCGCCGGTGTCGAGTAAATGTGTGGCAATCGAATGTTTCAAAACGTGAAAATGTCTTTTATCATCCGGGAGCTTCGCTTTTTCCCCGTAACCTTTAATCAAAACATCTAACATTGCCCGGCTGATCGGTGCGCCTTTTCTGCTTGGGAAAAGATACGGTAAAGAATCTTCCCGCGTCCGCAAATAACTTTTCAAAATTCTTACTTCGTCCGCCTGTAACGGATGAACGCCGGACAGACTGCCCTTTAACCTATGGATATTTAATCTCAGTTGTTTATCGTCAAAATCATTTCGCTGTAAAAGTCCGATCTCACTGGCACGTAATCCGTGCCGGTATGCCAAAAGAAAAATAGCTTTATCTCTTTTGCTGGAAATTGCGCCCATTAACTTTTGTGTTTCCGTTTCAGTGAGAAATTTTATTGTTTCGGCTTTGGTTGATCGGCTCGGTTTCATCAAAAAATTATTAGACAAAACAATCGTTTTGTCTAATAAAGACCTGCCAAAAAATTTAGTTTTTGAATACTAAGAACGGTGCTTTATAAGGGTCTCAAAAAAGCGGCGTTTCTGAGGCTAATTTTAATTGGTAAATTCAACCGAAAATGTCCCAGCTACGAACTATATGCCTATCTGTGTAGCTGCATAGAAGTCTGTTCAGTTATTTGTCAACAGAATTTCTTTTTTTTCAAATTCTCATTTTGAAAATACCTCCCGATAGATAAAAGAAATTAACATTCATTTAACGTCAAATTCACTTTTACTTAACTTTTGCTATATATCCTGATAATTGCAATTCCACAAACAAAAATTAATTAACCAGCAAGAACAAGGATTTTAACCGGTAATATCTGCGGTTGTTAGTTTTCAGATTACTGAAATTATTAGCAAAAAAAATTTAATCAGGAGCAAATTATGAAACTGCTAGATTCTAGAATTTTATCAAAAATAATCGCACTGCAAACTATATGGTTGCTGATAGCAATTGCTTTATTTAATCCGTCGCTAATTCAAGCGCAGGTGCAAACGACCGGCACGGTGACGGGCGCGGTCAGCGACCCAAACGGCGCGTTGTTACAAGGCGTTCAGGTCAAAATCACCAATCCGACAAACGGTTTTGCCCGCGATACAGTGACTAACGACGAAGGTCGCTTTGTTTTTACGAATCTGCCAGTCGGCAAATACAACGCCACTTTTACGCAGACGGGTTTTGCGACCACACAGCTTGAAGATGTGACTGTCGAAGCCGCCGTGACGCGCACGCTTGACCAGACGTTGCAAGTCGGAGCAGTGGGCGCGGTGGTTTCCGTCACCAGTGAAGCCGAGCGCATCAGCACGCCGGAAACTTCGGCGACGTTTCGCCAACTCAGTTCCGAAGAACTCGTCAGAGTTCCGACACCGACGCGCTCGTTCACGCAGCTTCTTTCGGCGGAAGCCGGAGTCAGTTCGGATTTAACGCCGGTTTCGATTAACGGCACGGGCAATGTTTCGCCGAACGTCAACGGCACGCGCTCGACTTCGACGAGTTTGTTTTTCAACGGCATTGACGCAACCAACATCACTTCCAACGAAGGCAGTTTGACCGACAACATTTCGCCCGCGCCCGAATCGCTCGAAGAAGTGAAATTGCAGACTTCTCTCTACGACGCATCGAACGGCAGAAGCGGCGGCGGCAACTTCCAGCTCGTGACCAAATCCGGCACGAACAGTTTTCGCGGCACGGCTTACTATTTTCTGCAAAACGAAAAATTTAACGCCAACGACTTTTTCTTTAATCGCGACGGCATCGAAAAACCACGCGCCCGCCGCAACGAAGGCGGATTCACCATCGGAGGTCCGATTATCAAAGACAAGTTATTTTTCTTCGGCGGCTACCAGCGCACCGAAGCCTCGACTGGATTCGTGCCGACGGCTTCAAGCCAAACGGTTCTGCCGTTATTTCTGCGCGTTGCGGGAGATCGTTCGCCCGCCAATTTAATCGCGGCGTATAACTCGACCAACTGCGCCGTGCAAAGGTTTAATCAACCGGCTGGAACGCTGCCGGGAATTTGCGCGGGCTACACGGGCGCGGCTGCCGCGCCGCTAACCGTCGCCAACTTAACGCCGACTTCAATCGCGCTTTTCCAACTCAGAAATCCGGCGACCGGCGATTACTTTATTCCCGCACCGAGCGGCGTGGCGACGTTCGCCGGTTTCGACCCGAATGCGACCGGCAACGGAATTACTATCAACGGCGGCAATCCGTTTTATCGCCAGCGCAACGTCTTTCCGGCGGATTTCAAGCAAGACCAGTTTAATTTCCGCACCGACGCGCAGGTGAGCGAAAACAACCGTCTGAACGCGACGTTTTTCTACGCGAATTTTCCCGGCTTCGACCCGTTTCCCGACCCCGGCAGTTTGGCTTCGCCGGTGACGCGCCAGCGCGACGACCGCAGCCGCGTGATTGCCGTGACCGATACGCAGACTCTTTCGCCGACGTTTATCAATGATATTCGTTTCGGTTATTTTTATCTGAATAACACGCGCCGACTGACCGACGAATTCGCCGCCATCACTAACGAGCAGGTCGGCATCATCAATCCGGCACTCGCGTTCGACAACAGCCCGGCGACTCAGCGATTGGGGCATTTCGTCGGTCGTCCGGGAACTCTGCTCGAACGCTTTTCCTTCGGCGGTCCGAACGATTCTTTCAATCGCCGCAAGCAGGTGACGGTCAGCATCTCGGACAACGCGACGTATGTGCGCGACAACCAGACGTTTCGTTTCGGTATGGAATTCAAGCGCAATTATTTCGACACTGCTTTGCAGGAAGAACAGGCGACCGAGTTTGAAAAATTCGACAACATCACGCAGCTTTTGCGCGGAGTGAATAATGAATCGGACACGCAGTTCGGTATTACCGAAAAGCGTTTTCGGTTTAACGACATCAATTTATACTTCACCGACGATTACAAAGTTACGCCGGAATTAACGATAAACATCGGTGTGCGTTACGAATTTTTCGGCTTGCCCGAAGAGAAAAACGGGCGCATCGGCAACTTCGACCCGTCGCTCGTGACGAATCCTAACGATCCGCGCAGCGGTTTCGTCATCGCCTCAAACGCACAGAACACCGGGTTTTCGGCGATTGACCAAACGCTTGCCGTCACGAACCGCGCCAAGACCAAACACACGCTCAACGGACAGGATTTCAATAATTTCGCGCCGCGCTTTGGTTTCGCTTACAGTCCGAGGTTTCTCGATAACAAATTAGTCGTGCGCGGCGGTTACGGTATTTTCTACGACCGTCCGAGCGCGGCGTTTATCAACACGGTTTTCTCGAATTACCCGTTTCTACGCGAGGCGGAAGTCACTTTCCCGTCGCCGAACATCCCGATTTCGACGGCGTTTTCGCAGCAGTTTCCGAACTTCCCGTTTTTCGGTTATCTGCCGAATCGCCTGTTCCGCACGGCAGGCGCGAACGGCGCGTATCAACTGCGCGACGGCACGCCAACCACGCGCGGCGCGGACGGCACGCCGAACCCAATTGACCCGGCGACCGGTTTGCCGATTACGGGCAACATCGCCGAAACCTTCGAGTTTCGCGCCGTTGACCGCAATTTGAAAACGCCGTATGTGCAGCAATTCAACTTCGGTTTTCAATACGAACTGTTCAAAAATACTTTGATTGAAGCCCGCTACGTCGGCACGAAAGGCAGAAAACTGCTGCAAGCCAATTCGTTCGCGCAGGGCTTCGATTTGAACGACCCGAACGCGCCCGATTATATTTTCGAGCGGTTCAATGCGGCTTATGTCGCGGCGGGCAGTCCGAACGGCGCATTAAATGCGGGTTCGACGGCTCGCGCTCGCGGAGTCGGACGCGCTTTCGGTTTTGCCAATGCGTCGCTCGGCGGAATGATTGACAACAATCTCGGCAACGCGGCGGGCGCGGTCATCAGCTTTGAAGCGCGTTCGCCGTTCTTGGGCTTCGACGTGCCGGAAGCGATTCTGCTCAGAAACGCGGGCAAATCCGATTACAACTCTTTGCAATTAGTCTTAACGCAGCGCTTGACCAGAGGTTTGCAGGCGAATGTATCCTACACTTTCTCGAAGGCACTCGACACGAGTTCGTCCGATCCGGGTTCGACATCGGGCGGCGGCAAGCCGGATTTACCGAACGTCGGTTTTTCGATTCAGAACAACAACTACGACCCGAACAGCAGCCGCGCTCTTTCGGATTTCGACCGCACGCAGCGTTTGAGCGCGAGTTTTTCGTATGACATTCCGACCTTCGGCAACAACTCGCGCTATCTGAACGGATTTACGATTTCCGGTTTTCTGCAAGTGCAGTCGGGAACGCCGTTTTCAATTTTCGCGGCGGAAGTCGTCGCCGCCAACGCTTCGCAATACAATAACGCCCGCTTAGGTTCGGGCGGTTTGTACCGTCTCGCGTTCGGTCGTCCGAGCGTCACCAGCGCGCTCACGCAAACCGGCAACGGCGTAGATTCGCCGTATTTCGACATTCGCTTGACGGGCGGCACGCTAGTTTCGCCGCTTTCCTTAGCGGGCGGTTATCCGAACAATTTGGGCTTCGGCAATCTGGGACGCAATGTTTTAAGAGGTCCGAGCCAGAAACGATTCGATTTGGGCTTGTCAAAGCAAACGCGCCTGACTGAAAGAACGTCGCTCGAACTTCGCGTTGACGCATTCAACGTCTTTAACACGGTGAATTTCTCGAATCCGAATAACGTCATCGGCGAACCCGGAACGGATTTCGGCTTTATCACCGATACGGTCGGCGGACCACGCGTGATGCAGTTCGGCGCGAAGATTCGATTTTAATTTGCAGCCAGCCTTCAAATAAAACGGCGAAACCGCACACCGCACACCGTTTTATTTGACGCGGCACGATGAGATTTCCGAAGATGTCTTTTGGGTTGAATCAAGTATTGAGGTGGCTACTTTTTATCAAACAGCGCTACTCTAAATTCGGGTGGAACTGGAGCGATGATAAAAGCATCAAGAAAACTTACCGAAAAGGCGACAGATTTTTACGATGATGGTTTGTTGCGAATCGAATATGATAGCTATTATGCGACTTGGAAAGGCGAATTAATCCGGTTGTCCCGCTCTGAGTTTTTTATTATTTCGCGGCTCGTTCAAAGCCGCGAGCGATTCGTTTCATCTAGAGAATTATGGATTACAGCCTGGGGCAAAAAGAAAAAATATAATGATGAAAGTATGCGTGCCTGTATGAGCAAGCTGCGCCACCATTTCGCTCCGCTCGGAATGAAGATCGAGAATATGGCGGGTGTCGGTTATCGCTTTGTTCCGCACGGTAATTTTCAATAAATCAGATTTTTTATTTTGGTTGGTGTTGAGCGGCGACAGCACCGTTTTTATTATTCTAAAAGTGAAAGTTTGCAATTAGACAAAATAACTTCTATGACAAAATCAACTCCAAACTGATTTTTTACTGTTCTGCTAATACAAAATTAGGGAAATCTGAAAACACCCACTTGTGGAACTTGCCCGTTTTGCAAGAAGAAATAATGACTAAACAGTCATTTTAACCAAATAGTAAAAATGCCGTGAGCGTAAAGGGTTGCGGCATTTTTGTTTGAGTTAAAACCGAATAGACAAAATAACTTTAGACCCTCACTCTTTCGGGTTTTGGTGCGCCCTGAATGCTCACCGGCTGTTTAGCAATCGGCGCACAACACATTTTAGCCATTTGCTTTTTATCCTTCTGCATTTCGGCATCTTCCTTTAACCACGTCTGAATGTCCTGCAACACTTTTGCCGCGTGTGTATTTTTTGGCGGAGTAATACGGTAATGCGCCCAAATTCCATCGCGCCGGGCGGCAACGATTCCTGCTTTTCGCAAATATGCCAAATGTCGGGAAATTTTCGGCTGATTAGTTCCGATGACTTCGACAAAGTAACAAACGCACACTTCCGTTTCTTCCATCAAATTGAGTAGCCGCAACCGTGTATTATCGGCAAGCGCGGCAAAGAATAATTCCATAGTGAAAGACTTTTCATCGCTCATAACGAAAAAGATTATAACACAATCTCATACGCCTTGACATATACGTTTGAGGGATTTACTCTAAATCTCGCATATATGCTTAAACGTATATAGTCAAAATTTTAATTATAAGGTGGTGCGGAAAATGTCTGAGGTTTTAGAACAAGCGGTCCGGTCAAAATACGGCTCGGTCGCTGTTAGTAATCTTTCGTCGGAAAATGAAGGCGTGAAAGCTGTTGCCGAAGCATTCGGTTATACCGAAGCGGAACTGGCTTCAATTCCTGCGACGGCGAATATGGGTTTGTCGTGCGGCAATCCGACGGCAACGGCTCATTTGCGGATGGGCGAAACGGTCGTTGATTTGGGTTCGGGCGGTGGTCTGGACGTATTTTTAGCAGCGCAGCAAGTCGGCGAAACCGGCAAAGCTATCGGAATTGATATGACTCCCGAAATGATCGAGCTTGCGCGGCGCAACGCGGCACAAGGCAATGGCGGCAAAGGTTATTCAAATGTTGAGTTTCACTTAGCAACGATTGATAAATTACCGCTTCCTGATAATTCGGTTGATTGCGTAATCAGTAATTGCGTTATTAATTTAGCGACTGATAAAAACGCGGTCTTTCGTGAAATTGCGCGGGTATTGAAGCCCGGCGGACGGCTCGCGGTAAGTGATATTGCACTTAAACAAGAATTACCCGCTGAACTTGGTAACGATCTAATGGCTTATGTCGGCTGCATCGCCGGTGCAATTCCAATCGAAGATTATAAAAGCGGATTGTCGAAAGCGGGGTTTTCAGGCGTTGAAGTAATTGATGCCCGTTCGGACTTAAACGCTTATGCGAAAGCCGAAAATCAGTCTGCTTGCTGTCCACCGGCAATGACTCAAATCGGCGACTCAAAATCGCTGCCGGTCGCTGATTCCGGCTGTTGTTCGCCCTCAGCGACGAGCGGCACTGAAACGGAATTACACGCCGATTTAGCTGAACTGCTGCGCCGTTACAATGTTAACGATTACGCGGCAAGCGTCAAAGTCTTTGCCCTGAAAGCGAAATAAAGCGAAGTGCGCCGTCTATGACGGTTTTATAAAACTGTGTCGTATGACTAAAAATAGTTTACTGCGGCGCGTCGTCGCTGAATTTATCGGCTCGGCGTTCCTGCTCGCGGCAATTGTCGGCTCTGGCATTATGGCGGAACGTCTTGCCGGTGGAAATTCGGCAATCGCGCTTTTAGGAAATAGCGTTGCGGTCGGGGCGGCTCTGGTCGCCTTGATTTCAACCTTTGGCGGTATCTCCGGCGCACATTTTAACCCGGCTGTAACGGTCTCTGATGCCATTTGCGGCGGTCTCTCGTGGCGTGATGTGCCTTTCTATATCGTCGCGCAAATTGCGGGGGCTTTTCTCGGTGTCGGCGCGGCAAATTTAATGTTTGATCTGCCGGTGTTTTTTGCGTCCCAAAAAGTTCGCGCCGGTGGCTCTCAGCTTTTAAGTGAATTTGTTGCAACCTTTGGACTTTTGGCTGTCATTTGGGGCTGTGTTCGCCTTCGTTCGGCGGTTGTGCCGTTTGCGGTCGCGGCGTATATCGTCGCGGCTTTTTGGTTCACGGCTTCAACGTCCTTTGCAAATCCGGCGGTTACTCTGGCGCGTTCAGTGAGCGATACTTTCGCCGGTATTCGCCCGGCTGACACGCTCGGCTTTATCGTCGTGCAATTTCTCGGCGCAATCGCAGCAACGTATCTTTTCCGTTGGCTCGTCCCAATTACAACCAGTGATGCAAAAGCCATAGTAATACCACACGGCGAAAAGGAATAAATTTTATGAATGAGAAAAAGCGAGTCTTGATTTTATGCACCGGCAATTCTGCGCGTAGTCAGATGGCGGAAGGACTGTTAAGAGAAATCGGCGGCGGTCGTTTTGAAGTCGAAAGCGCGGGTATAATTGCTAGTTTTGTGCGTCCTCAAGCAATCGAGGCGATGAAAGAAATCGGCATTGATATTTCCGGGCATCGCTCAAAATCGGTTGAAGAGTTTTCCGGGCAAAATTTCGATTATGCGATTACCGTTTGCGATAATGCAAAAGAAAGCTGTCCCGTGTTTCCGGGTAATGTGAAACGGATTCATTGGAGCTTTGACGATCCGGCAGAGGCAACCGGCAGCGAAGAAGAAAAGTTAGCAGTTTTTCGCCGCGTTCGTGATGAAATAAAAGGAAAATTAGAAAATTTTACTAGCTCCATTTTATAAAAATGTTATTAGACAAAATAACTGTTTTGTCTAATAACAACAATTAAAATTCAATTTTTCAAGCGGTTTTCGTCGTCCGAAAAAGCTATAAATTTGATTGTAATGTCTAATACGAGTTTTACTCTTATGCCGATAACAAGGAAGTAAAGAAAACGAATGTTTTTGAAACTTATCCCTTTCTAAGAGGTCTTGAAATTTTTAGCTCTCGTAACCGAACGTATATAAACGCCGGATTTACATCAAATGTGTCCTTTATCCATCGCTCCTTCCAGTTACGTTCTAAAGCTCGTTTAATGCAGTGTTCCGGCATTAGCAAAGCACTAGCGAACCTCCAAGCCTGCCATTCTGGATTTTCGTAAGCCTTGAGGTCGTCAGGATTATATCTTTCTAATGAAGAGCGGGAATCGTTTGTGAATTTTTGCTGAAACTTTTGGCTGCGGCGAGCATCTTCAACGTGCAAAAAACAATGTCCGATTTCGTGTGCTTGTGTCGCTCTCAATCGTCGCCTAGTTACTTCGCAATCTCCGTATTCCATCAAACTTCTTGAAATGTAACACTTCATTTCCTCAAAGTCGGTGCAACCGTCTATACCGTCCGGGTAATCCCTTGTGTCTGGCTCTACGTCGGTCTTATCCTTTAACTCAAACTCAAAAAAATCCTCAACTTCAAAACTCGAAAGTTTTCTTAGAGCTTCAGGCTGAAAGCCTCTTATAACCTCAGAAGCTATGTTTTCTATTTCTTTTGCGCTTCTCGGGCGGACTTTTAAGACACTAGCCATTCCCTCATTTTGAGGCTTCAGCTATCAATTTTTCAAGGTCTTCATCAGACATATTTTTTGCCCGCATAAAAAGCGCGGTCAGGCGTGGTCTTTTTTGAATATGCTGCGCGATTTCTGTAGGGCGTTTAGTCCGGGCTTCCGATGCAAGAGTTACCAATCTATCACCCTCGACTCGCAGAAAGACTTGTAACTTGCGAACCGTTTCTAAGTCTGGCGGGCTTTTCCTACCCTGTTCAATGTCTGAAACATAACCAATCGAAAGCCCTATATATTCTGCTGTCTCTCGGAGTTTCTTTCTAGCCTTTATTCGTTCTTCTTTTAATGCGTTTCCAAATTCGTTCATAGTGTGTCCCAAAACCATTATACGCCATTAGAGGCGTAATACCAATGAAAAGTTGTCTCACTCTTGAAACGGCGTAAAAATATACTTGACACCGGAAATTATTCAATGTTAGAGTAATTTTTATTACGCCGCCCTTGGCGTAAAATTTAGAAGTCAAAGTGAGAATACTAAAATAATATGCAAGGACGAACCGGCGAACGATGCCAAGTCAGCGGTGTTTACAAATGTAACACACATCCTTCAAATACGATCCCGTTAGCTGTCAACAACGTGTTTCCACCCTGCTCAAGCGGAAGTGGTCACGGAACGACATGGGTTTTGGTTAGACGAGCTTAAATCTGACCACAGGCTGAAAACGCGCACGGTTCTAAAACAGCTCCGGTCGCGTTTTCTTTTATTAAATGCTAAAGGAAAGCGGTCATTTCTGAAATTTGCTGGTATTAAATCCTTGTTAAATACCGCGTTTCACAGTTGAAACAATTTTCGTTAGCTCTGATAAAATTTATAAGTTAGGCAAAAACTATAAGGAGATTTTCAATATGTCAGGTAAAAAAATTGTAGGTGCTAAAGCAGATTCTAAAGGAAATATCACAGCGGTTAAAATTAAAGGCAATCAGACTTTCACACCTTTGAAAACAGCTATCAAAATGACTAAGCAGGGCAAAATAGATGCCGTTGTCGTCAAACCCCAAAATGCTAAGGAGCATTTGCGAACGCGACCTGATAGTAAGGAAACTAACAATCTTGATAATATGGCTGGTGATAAGTAATCATCTGACCCTAGATTTTTAATCGCTTGGCATCTCCGGCAATGGCGTTCGTTTTATGCCGTTCGTGGCGCTGTTGCTGCTCGCGTTCTCCATTTGATAACCGTCGCCGTTTGCGCCTTCACTCATCGCTGGCTCAAAAGCTGTCAGGGGAAACGGTGGCGGAGCAGGTGGCATCGGTGGAGATATTATCGGCGACGGTTGCGGTGGCAACTCGCCCGTTATTACCGCTCCGCAGGTCTGTGCCTTCTTCTGCACGGCTTTTTTGCTGTAAAACCATTTTCGAGCGATAAACGGCTTTTTGTTTGCCGATACTATTAAAACTTCATCGTCCGAAAGCTGCGTTATTTCGTTTGCCGTCAAAAGCCTGCGGGCGTATTTTTGTAAACTTCTCGTTCGGCTCGCTCCTTCTCCAAACCAGCCTTTGCTTGTATGGCTGTCCCGGCGTTCGATGATCGTCAGTTCGCCCAGATGTTTTGAAATGCGTTCCGCGCTGTCGAACTCCAAACCGGCTAAGACAAGTTTCGTTTGAAAGTTCTCGGCAATCGTCCGCGCCGCGTCGTGTCCGTATCGCTCGGCAAGTTGCGCGAAACTTTGAATCCCGGCGATAACCGGCACTCGCTCGCTCCTTAAAAGCGTAATTTCAGTTGAAAAATCTGGTATCGCTCCAATGTTCGCAAACTCGTCGAGCATCATATAAACCGGGCTGCCCTTCGTTTCTTTTAGCTGTTCCATTGTCAGAGTCAAAACTAACGCAGTCAACGGGCGCAAAGTGGCAATAGCTTTGACTGGCAAACACCAAAATACGCCCGTTTTTCCCGCTCGCATTTCGGCAAAGTTAATGGGTTTTAAGGTGCTGCTCGTAAAACGTCTGATTTTCGCATCTCCTAGCCACGTTAAGCTGACTCTCGCGCCGGTGAAGACGCTCCCGCGCAATTTGTCGCCCGCGTCCCAAAATACCCGCGCCTGCTGCCGCGCAAGGCGCGATTTTGAATCGAATAAAATCTCGGCAACGCCGTTCATATCGCGCTCGTGCAGAATGTCGTAAGCAAATGCCGGTGTCGGCGTGTCGGTCGTCGCTGTGTGCGCGAATAAAGCCGCTAATAACGCGGTTTCCGCTTTGTCCCAGAACGCTTCTTTGTTTTTTGAATCTCCGCCGTTGGTAACGATAGTTCTCGCAAGTTTGAGCGTCAAAGTTTGGTTTTCGTCGGTGCAAAGCGGTATCCAGTTTAGCGGACTGCTGCTTTCTGGGTCGAGCGGCGCGAATCTGAAGGCTCGTTTCCAATAACCTGATGCCGTGTTCCAAAGCTCGCTTTTCGTGTCATTAACAAAAACGCTAGCGCCGGTGCTTGCCAGAAGTTCAAGATTCGGTAAATAAAAACCTCTGCTCTTACCCGTTCCGGTCGCGCCGAGTATCAAAACGTGGCGATATGTTAAAAGCTCCGGCAAAGCGTAAAAATTACCGCCTTTGCTCGTTTCACCTAATCCGAATTCGCCCACCTTCAAGCCTTCGTTTTGCTGTCTGGCAAATTCTTTCAGATCGGCTTTGGTGGCGATGCTCGCGCCGCCGTGCGAGTCTTTTCTGCCTATGTTACCGCCGTTAGCCGTGAAGAAAAAAAGAACGATTAACAAAAGAACAAACACGGGTAGCACTATCAACAAAATTGTATTGAAAAATTTGTCGGAAGAAAGGGTGTCAAAAATGCCGCTCGTTGTGATAGGTCTCGGCGCGGTTCTGTTTTGATTTGCGGCTCGCGGCGGCTGTCCGTTTCGGCTCTGGCTCTGCATTGTGCCGGGCGCGGGGCTGCGTCTGGTGTCATTTGCCTGCGTCATCGCCGCTCTGGGCTTCGTGCCTTTCGCTTGGTTCGCCGTCTGAGCGTGTCCGGCAAAACTGCAAATCGTTACCAGTATGAGCGTGCAATAGATTTGCAGTTTGATAAAAGCTGAATGTTTTCTCATTTTGTAATCTACCTTTCTAGTCCGTCGCCGCGGTCTCTAATGTTGTCGTGTTCTATGCGGCTGCCGCGTTCTGTTTGAGCCACTCTTGCAACTGCCTGATGTAAACCTCTAGCTTCTGATTCCGTTCGGTGAGTTTGTTCAGTTGCTCGGCTAACTGCCCGTTCTGATTTTGTAAGCTGCTGTTGACTGCTATTAAGCTCTCGTTCTCCTGTTTCAGTGCGTCCGCTTCGCACCGTAAAAGATTGTTGATTTCCTCTAATTCCGTTTTCGTCACTGCTTCTGATTACTCCTTTATCAATCTGGTCTTTTTCGCGCCAAAAATCGTTTTTCAAATTGTCTTGGTAACGCTCCGGCTTATCCGGCGGGCGTTCCTGTTTGCCTGCGGCTCGCTCGCGTTGCTGCACTCGGTCGCGTTTCCATTGCCGCGTTTGCTCTTTTTTCTCTTTGTATTCTTTGGCATATTCGGTTTGATAATTGCGGTCGTATTGCTTCGCCCAACTTTCATCAAGCTGCCGATAAACGCCCTTACTGATGTGAAGTTTTCGCCCGTCGTTTGTCCGGGCATCAAGCCAGACGTGCGCGTGGGTGTGTTCGGTGTCCTGATGAACGGCAATAAAACCGCGCCCTTTATCAAAATTTTCTTTCAGAAATTCGTGCGCCTGCTCTTTTGCCATGTCGGTTTCTTCTTTTCTGTCCCAGGACAAAATGATTCGGTAATGCGTTCGCCCGCGCTCGCTTTTCGCCGTTTCGATGTCCTCTCTGGCGTAAGCGTGAGAAATGGCATTAACGCGGTTTTCAAAATCGTTTTCGCCGCGCTGCTCGTCCAGATTGTAAAAGCTGATCGAGCGGCAAGCCGATTCTCTGGTGATATAACTGGCGTGTCGCCCACTCGCGCCGCGCCGTCCGACTGTAAATTTGGCAATGCTCATTCTGTCCTGCTTTAAAATGCTTTTTTGATTGCTTCCAACACCGTTTTAAGACTCTCGACGGCTTGGGCGATTTCCGCCGCTGGTAGCTCGTCGCCGCGTCCCGTCCGTCTGCCTGCGTTCAAGGCATAAGCGATTTGATTAAGGTTGACTCCGACGCGCCGCAGTTCATAAATCGCCTGCTCCCGAAGCTCGCGCTCTGCCGGGTCAAGCCCGCGCTCGTCGCCGACTCCTGACCGCACAAGAAACCGCGAAACGGAAAGCTGCGATTGCTTCGCGTTTTTCTCAACCGTGCTTTTTTCTACTGTGGTGAGTCTGACCAAGACTTTTTTCTCGTATTGCTGCCTGCTCATCTGCTCATCTCCTTTTAACTAAAACAATCCGAACAGCCGCCGCCAAAATGACAAGCCTCTGACATAATTAAGCGCGTCGTTGAATCCTTCTATCCTGCCTTTTTCATAGCTGTGAAAGTGATTATCGGCTTGCTAACTCAACTCATCTTCACGTTGTCCGCGTTCGGTTCGTTCTTCATTTTGCTTTAGCAGGTTTTTGACTAATCCGCTGCTCATCAAATGACCGTCGCTTTCAACCAAGCCATTCTCGTAGATTTGAATTTCAATAGCGTTTGCTGCTGCTTGGCAGATATGCCCTAAGCCTTCAAACTCTAATGCCGTTTCTTTCGTTCGTCGCACTTGGTCGTCCGTTGGCTTCGGCAAATGTGGAAAACGAGAATCTTCAAACGTCCGGGTTAAATCGTCCTGAACGTAAGCGATACTTTTGACGGCTGCTTCGATTTCGGTTTCGCTCATTTTCGAGATAATCGAATCCAAATCAAAACGGATTCGCTGTCCATCGGGTAAGCTGACGACGGCATAATATTTTTTTCTCGCCGGTGCAAATGCGATTTTTTGAGATGAGGGTGTTAATACTACATTTTTCATATCTGTTATCTTTAAGCTACCTATTTTGTTGGATTTAGAACTTACTGGAAGTGTCTTTACTTGGTTAGAGCATTTGACGTGCCACAGTCCATATAAAAAAGGTAGGTATTATTTTTGACAAAATCAACTCTAATTTTTGGTGATTCTGAGCGCGTCGTTTTTCTCCGGTGGCTCGAAGAGCTTACCGGACAAGGCGCACTTGTGCGGCGAAACGCGATAGCGTTTTGCGTACCTTGCCTTTCCTCTACAAACAAATCTGTTTTGAAAAATTTGTTGCGTTAGGTTATGGGATTGGTTGATATTTGGCTTGTATGAGTTTAGTGGGGAATGTCGAAAAATAATTTTTCTGCATTTAGGACGACCGATAGAAACAGAATGTCGTCGTTCCTTGAAAGTTTTGTTATTGAGCAGGTTATCTATTAACACAATAGCTGAACGCAAGCTGACTATATTTGTTTGTGTTTTTTGAGTAGGGCTTCAACTATCTGCTTTGGCTCTCGAAACGGAGTTTTTCGTAATCTGTCAATGGCTTCGCTGAATGAAATCAAACCTGTTTCTGCCGCTCGGTCAAGAACACTCAAAGTGCCGATAGTAATAAATCCGAGTTTGGTAGCTTCTCGCCGTCCGTCTTTTTCGTCTATTAAAAGAGCGTCCGCTCCGACTTCTTCAGCCAGAAAAATGGCTTCACGTTCTCCATAGTCCAAGTTTTCAAGTTTGTTGATTGGACTTACGCGCACGTTTCGAACTTCAAGCCAGGTGGGTTTTGCAGCAATCCAATTCTTAATCTTTTTCGGCGTTTTCGCGTGCTGTAATTCATTCAGGACTGCCTGCGGTATGATAATCTGACCGAACAAAGTTGGTAAAACGTCTTGATAATCAATTAAAATCAGGTAATTAAGCGGAGATGTATCGGAAATAACAATCATTTTTTAAGTAAAAGGTCTAAATCTGCGTGTTCGCGTTCTAAATCTTCAAAGCTATACTCCAAATCAATGCGGTGCGCTTTCAGAAAGGCATCTAATTCAAGCCTGGTTTCCAAACCTAATATCTCCATTACTTGAAAGCCGGTTAAGCGGTCTGAGCGATAGCCTTCAAGGGCGATAGCTTCTAAGGCTGTGCGCGACAAGTCTATTTTGCTATTACCAAGTTTTTTAGCAATTGATTCTGGTAACTCTACTGTAATTGCAATACTCATAAATTTTTCCTTAAATTGCTTACAATTTTATCATTTTTCCTGTTCAAAAATTCATTTATCTTTTTATCTTTCTACTGCGTCCGATAACATGGGGGTTAAGAATAAGATTAAATAATGGTTAAATAAAAGGTTAAGAAGGTTAGGCGCGGTTTTGAAAAAATATCCCCTTTGTTTTCAACAATTATCGGACGCTATGCGTATGTCAAAACTATATAATGCGTCCTATTCTTTATTAAAAACTTTCAAAAACCTGCTCAAAAATTCTCTTTTTTTCCTATGCGTAGGTCAGAACTAGATAATGCGTATGTCAGAACTAGATACTTTTTACCCTATGCGTAGGTCAGAACTAGATAATGGGTATATCAGAACTAGATACTTTCCTCGCTCTCCCTGTGGAAAACTTCGTCGAAAACTATCAAAAAACTGCTAGCGTAGGTCAAAACTAGATAATGCGTATGTCAGAACTAGATATAAGCGTAGGTCAAAACTAGATAATGCGTATGTCAGAACTAGATACTCTTAAGTTAATCCGCGCACTCGTTTTGCTCTCGCGTTCGCTCTTTTTACGTCAGAGATAAAATCAAAATGTGGCTGAAATTTGAATTTCGCATCAATTAATTTTGTCCTCGGCTTGGTGTCAAATATTTTTTCTACTTTGCAGTTTAGAACGACGTTCTTTTGCTTCATTTCTTCTATGGCGTTTTCAACTTCAACTAGGTTCTGATATATGCGTTTCTGCGGCGTTAATCCAAAATCTCTAACTATGGTTGTCAAAAGAATTTCGTAAGACTCCGTGAAGCTCGCCTGCGTGTAATGGTGCGACATTCTTTTGTGAAGCTGCCGAGCGATGACGCTGCGGTAGCTCATAACTTTGTCGTAATTTATTAGCCGGTATGTCCCGGATTTAATACTGTGCGTAACGAGCGGCGAAAATCTAACAAAGGTTTGCGTTTCGCTGCCCTTCCCTTTTAAGCCTAATGTTTCAATCGGGCTAAAGAAAAGTTGCGTTTCTTTATCTTCCGACTGTATTTCAATATCTACTTTCGTTAGGATTTCCAACGATTCTTTTAGCTGGTCATAATCGAGGCTATGCCCTTTATCTTTCAATTCTTTTTGAAGCTGGTAGAGTGTGAAAACTATTCCGGCTTCTCCGTCCAGCATTAAACTTTGCCGTTCCGTCATTAGCTTGCGTAAAGCATCTTCTACAAGTTCTTCGCGCTTCGACGGGTAAAACTCTTTAGAACCGTCTGCAAATTCTATTCTGGCTGGCAT
>MWWH01000064.1_pt1 | contig 25292 bp, 23 predicted proteins | sample 1047231 | NCBI WGS metagenome assembly MWWH01 (sample SAMN06349967, study PRJNA376086) | soil metagenome | isolation source: MG3-2 sample Antarctic (ecotone) soil | place: Antarctica | collected 2015-01-13 | reverse complement strand
CGGCTGTGGAAGTTTCGGGAAAAGTGCAAAAGCGTGTCAAACGTGACGGACAATGCAAATTAGTTATCCAGCCGGGCAATCTTCCCGGCTTCGTGGTTTTTGCGGATTGTCTGACGGACGCGGAAAAGCTAAGAAAAGCTAAGATTCGGAAAGGTTCGTCGGTCCGGGTGAAAGGTAAATTGCAGACGTTTGGCGCGGCGGCGGTTTGTTTGAGTGATTGCCGGTTGTGGTAAAAACTGCGAGATAACTGCGAAAACAAAGAAAGAACAAAGAACAAAGACTTGTCCCACGCGCACGCGGACGGAATGGAAATCAAATCAGTTTGCAAATTTGCAACTTGATATTTTGAAAAATAAATCAAGTTTCGGTTGGTCGGTTTTTTGCTCAATAACAGAGAAAGAACAGAGAAAGAACAAAGAAACATTCAACAAATTCAACACTCTAAAAAAACAAAAATGACGCGAGAGAATTGGACAAATTGGACACCTAAGAAAAGGAAAAACAAGAATGCGAATCAGTAGTAGAAAACGAATAACCAGAAAGCGAAAGCTATAGCAGTTTTCAGTTGTGTGTAACCTCATAGCCGCAATGCCGAAACCAATTAAGACAATCGTTCGCCGTGATTGTTTCTAAAGCGGCGGCGATTGCCTTCTCCAATTCTGTTTGAGTTCGCGCTTTGACCTTTTTCAAATACGTTTTGACTTTCGACCACATCAATTCAATCGGTGAAAAGTCGGGCGAATATGGCGGCAACCAAATAACTCGCGCCTTACATTCTTGGCAGATTTCTTCAATCCGGCTCGCCCGATGCGCCCCCAAATTATCCAACACAATCACATCTCCTGCCTTTAAAGTCGGGTGCAGAACCTGCTCACAATAAGCATTGAAAACTAGAGTGTCAACGCTGCCTTCAATCAGCATCGTCGCTTCTGCGCCCCGACAACCCATTGTTGAAATCATCGAAGTCGAACTCCCGTAGTTGCGCGGCACGGCTTCCTTGGTTCTCGCGCCGCCGATTGCTCTGGCGTAAAGACGAGTTAAAATTGTCGTCGCTCCGGCTTCATCTAAAAATCTTAATCGCTCGTGCCGCACCCGCTTCATTCTCCGCCAGTGCCACGCCCGTTTCCGCTTATTTCTTTCACGAGCGACCACCGACTTTTTTTGCGCCTCAAGTTCAAGCCGCGCAACTCGCGCGAAAGCGTCGAAACCGATGCCGCTCTGCTCTGCTCGCTCAATAATCGCCAACTCAACTCACTCAAGGTTATATCCGGCTGAGCCAACACTGTTTTGAGCAGCCATTTTCGATGCCTTCCCGACAAGCGTTTCGGCTGCCCGCCGCGATGCCCGATTGGAGCAATCTCCCCGGTCGTCCGCTTTCGGCGCAATAGTTTCTTAATAAAACTGTCGCTGACATTAAACCGCTCGGCGACTTCCAAGATTGTTTCGACACCATTTTCATATGCCGATACGACGCGCTCGCGTAAATCTAAAGAATAGGCTTGCATCTTTCCAAACTACTCTTTTCGTTCGTATTCACGCAACTGAAAATTGCTATAGTTTCCCCCAACAACGTATCAGCAGTCCATTGGTTGAACGAATCTTGCTTGCTTTTTGAATGCCCGTTTTCTCATTTAGCCAATTGAATAAACTTTCAATTGGCTGGCGAAACTTAGCAATCAACCGATTATGATATTTTTCAAATGCAGTTAGTTCTCTGCCTTTCGGCTTTTTCTTCGGAGTAATTGTTTTGGTTGCTTGTTTTTTGAGAAGTTCGGTAATTTCTTTATCAGCAAAAGCCATATCACCGAAGAGAGTGGTTTCCGGCAAATCTATTTGTTGTTCCTTGACCGCTTTCGAGTCGTGATGCGAGGCGGAACACAGCCAAATATGTTTCGGCACGGGCAATCTGTCGCTTCGACGCTTGGCAATAAAATGAAGACGGATGCCGTGAAAGCGAGTCTTTTTCGCCGCGCAAAATCCTGCATCAGCTATTTCACGAGCCACTCGCGCCGAATAAGAATGACCGTGTTGAGCTAACATCACCGGCAGCGAATCAATCAGCGAATCAATTTCAGTTTCGGTTTTTGCCGCTAAAGATTCAAGTAAAGTTCGTCCCATTGTTTGAAAAGTCGGTTCTAATTGGTTGAGCCGCAGAACGAAACTTTGATATGAAGGCAAAGCGGGAAACCACGAAAGCCAATAATTTTTGATAAAGTTGTGCATCTGTTTTTTCTGAAATTTCTCGTTCAAATGAGCAAAGAGCCAAATCGTAATTAGCTCTTGGTCAGTAAAATTAGGCTTCGAGTTATTGCTTAAGCGTTGAAAACAAGTTTCAGACGAAGTATCGTAGATTTGACAGACAAACAGGTAAATTTGAATTAAAGTATTTTCCATCGCAAGAAAATCTTATCAATTCAACCGTTTGTTTGTCTGTCTTTTCAACTACTGATTCGCATAAGAATCAAAAGTAGAGTGAAATAGATGCAGGGAAAGATTATTAATGCCTCTGGTATCTGCGGAATCTACTACGCCAAAGGCAATCAGTAAAACCTCTGCTTCTTTATATTCAGTAATTGCGCTCTCGTCACCGGTATGAAACACAAATTTTCGTGAACTCGGCAAAAGTTAATGTTTGATTATCGAATCGGCGAATAAATCATCGAGCCATACGGAAATTGCGCGTTCCTCGCTTTTTGCCACAAATCTGGCGAAAAAGAACATTGCCAACCCGAAGACAAATAACACAACCGGAGTGAATCCTAAATACTCTTGTTTCGATAATGATTCTCCAGCCGATAATTTGCCGAAAATGTCGATTATGACAACTAAGCTCAGATTGCCGAGAATCGTCAGCCAGCAAACAATAAAAATCATTGGAACTATGCCCGCCGAAAAGCGTCCGCGCAGTTTGCATCCGTAATCTGTCGGCTCGATTTTCATAGTCAGGGATGAAGAAAAATCGTTGCGGTAATTACGTCGCTTTTGGATGTTGATTTCGCTTCCGTACACCCTGTAATGAAAAGGCTTATCTCCGCGAAATCGCGAGCGCGCGAAAAATTCGATTTCCCGCAAGTCGCTCGTTTCGGTTATTCGCCGCCAAGCCTCGCTCGGCGCGAGCCGCAGATCCAAATCAATTTTGTTATGTTGTAGTTTCATAAATCAAATTTTTGAAATATCATTGCCCGTTGTTTGACCACTAGCTTGAGAAATAAATCTAGCTGCCGATTAACAGCACGAGACAACCGCATATTAAACAAAATAAATAAAATAATTTAACTCCGAAGGATGAGCTTGGAATGCGGAATTTGTAACTTCCCCACAAGTCTCGATGTTTGACGATAAATTCCGCACCTTGCGCGAAAAATATCCAGTAAAATCCGAGCAGAAGCTCAAAGAAAATGCTAGTATAAAAAGCGAGAACAAACGGGTTACTGACACGCCAGCTTAAATAACCGTTCATCGTCGGAACATAATCCGAAACTATACCAATTCCCATCACCAAAAACGGTAGATTAAAAAAAAGCAACATACCGCGAATGAGCCGCCAGTAGCCGTCATAAAGTTCCGGTCTCTCTCGGAGCGGCGAACGCGCGATGAAGCTGAATATCAACGTACTAAGGCAGTTTACGGCAATCAGCACGAGCCAAAAATATTTAAGTTCCGAGTCCATAAATTACGTTCTCTTAAAACACGAAATCGAAATTCCAGCCTTTCCCAATCTCACTTGCCTTGCCGCTTTTCGCCCACAAATTCACTCCGTTTGTAAAGCCTTCGTGTTTTTGCCACACCAAATCGCCGTTATCCTTCACAGCGTAGATAATTCCGCCGCCGCCAGAAAACACCTGCCGTAAATTCAGCCAGCCGCTGCCGATTTTCCTGCGCTCCTGCCATTTATCCGTTCCGTCTTGAAGACCGAGATGTTTCGACCAATACAAATCGCCTCGATTATCAATCAGATAAATCACGCCGTCGCCGCCGGAGAAAACAAATCGCGCGTCTTTCCATCCGGTGTTTCCAACCTTTTTTCCGATACCATTGTTTGCCCAAATTTTGTCGCCGCTTTTGTAGCCTAAATGTTTATACCAGTAAAGCTCACCCGCGTTATTAATCAGATAAATCACTCCATTGCCGCCGGAAAAAACCTGTTGCCCGTTAAAGCCGTTGCCGACGTTTCTGGGCATTTCCCAATCGGGCGAGCCGCTGGCATAACCATTGTGTTTATACCAAGACAACCAACCCTCTTGATTGACGGTATAAACAATTCCGTCTGTGCCGCGCGGGTTGCCTTTGAAGATTTTTAAATTCGCCGCCCACGAATTTCCGACTATTTTGCCAACCGTATCATTTACCCATGTGAAATTTCCGCTTTGAAAACCCGTGTGTTTATACCAAACTAAATCGCCGTTTTTTCTCACAACATAAATCGGCTCGCCCGCCGCCGAGACCGACTCGATGTTTTGACTGGACGAATTCTGACATTTTGTAAATGCCAGAGTACCAGCGTCATCTATCGCATTGGCTATTGCCGATACGTCAGTCGGCAAATCAGTAAATCGCCAAAGCCCGGTTTTATATTCAGCGATCTGATCTTTAGCACCACGTATGGTAATGACTAAAATCCTAAAAGGAGCTAATACGCTAATCCATTGTCCGTATTTGGGCTGCCACGCGGCGGGGTTAGATTTTGCTACCGCACCTCTGATTTCGCGCATTTCATCGTTTGTAAATTTTACCTGACACCACGGAGTGGCGGGCTGCCCGGTATCAAAAAATTTTCGATGAAAAACCATTCCGTCCGACTGGACGAGAACGCGGATATAGCCGTTTATATAAGTTCCTCCGATACTGGTTTTGAAATTTTGGTCAACGACCCATGAACCTTTTCCGGCGGGCAATGCAGCTTCGTCAGGCAACCCCTGCGCGGTAATTATTAAAGGATTACAGCAAATTCCGAATAAAATTACTATCGCAATTATCAAGTAGACAATGTAACTTTTATACCTAATATTTCTCATGTTATTACTTCCTTCTGTTATGTTAAACAGAGGTTTAAAGCAATAGGAATCTGAACCTTGCTAAAACTTGATTTCAGCCAATTTCGAAATTTCAGGCGGTTTGTCTCCCTTGCCAGTAAGTATAGAGGCTTGTCCACACAGCCGAATATACGCTCATTGCCAACCAAAACGGTGCGAAGTCCCGCCAATATCCATCACGAAATCCAGACAGAATTTTGACCACGGACAAAATAATACTTACCACCGTGCCGCCTGATAACCCGAGCAGTAAGCCATAAAGCATCACCGTTTGACGCGGCTGTAGGCGTGCTATTTGCGGTATCAGAATACCAAACACCGCGCCGAGCGGAATAACGAGCCAAAAAGTAAAAATAAGTCCGAGTATCGGCGTAGAAATAAAAAGAATAAAAAGACTTCTTTGCAAGCCATTTGACGGATCGCCAAAACCAAAAAGCGGGCTGCATACAATCGGAAAGAAATAGGCGGCTGTCAAAGCAATGGCGATTCCTTTTAGTGCGTCTTTAAGCTTCATATTATTTATACCTCTTTGATTATAAGCACTCCAACACAATTAGCTTAGACTGACATTTGACTGAAAGTGATTCTATTAGGAGTTACGCAGTTGAAACATTGTTGAACAAAGCTATGCTGAAAATAAAAGACTTATAGTTATTGACACTTATCAAAAAGGCTCGTAAGTTGCTGATTTTCCGTTCAACTGCGTAACTTCTATCTATATTCAGTTCCGATATTATTAAAAATGGCTTTGACCTTCTTTTTGAACTTAACGAACGAGCCGTAATCACCCGGTCGCAGCCATTCGTATTTGGCTTTCCGCCAAAAAGTTTCCGCTAAATTCAGATGCGGTGAATACTTCGGCAAAAAGAAGATATATAAGTCCTTCTCCATCCATTTCCCAATCTGTTTGAGAAACTTCGCCGACCGGTGCGTCGGCGCGTTGTCCAACACCAGCACCGTCGGTTTATCAATATAACGGCGGAAATCATCAATTGAATGAATCAAAAACTCCGAGTTGATATTGCCTGCGCTTTGGTAAGTGATGCAAAAATTGTCCGGGCGGAAGATTCCGAACAAATTCACTTTCTTATCTCTTTGCGGAAATATCTCAATCCGTTCACCTTTGGGTGACCAACCGTAAGGCAGTTTTGGATTCATCGAAAATGACGACTCGTCGCCGAAATATAAATCTATCCGTCCGCCTAAATACAACCACCACAAATTCTTCAACCGCGCCTCTTTTTCTTCGCGCTCATCTGCCATCTGCCGCTGTTTGAGCGAAGCGCGGGCGCGACAGAAGCGATACTCGTTTTTTTTAGAAATCGTTTCAAAGTTTCCGGGTGCATCGTTAAATCCAAATCTTCTTCAAGGCGTGCCACAACCGCCTTCACCGAGTTCGGATGCATGGCAATCTCCTTCCGCACCTTTTGCAGATGAAGCGGGTTCTGTGAACTCAAAATCGGTGGTCGCCCACGTCCCGCACGGGTCTTTAGTCCTTCGATACCTTCTTCTTGATAGCGGACAAGCCAGTTATTGACGACCATTTCACAGCACCCCAAAACTTCGGCGACCTCAATTGAGGTGCGCTTTTCGCTTTATTAACTCAAGTTGCCAGTTATTGAATAAACGCTTTATCAATTTGATAGGCAAATAAAAACAACGCGATTTTCAGCAAAAACCCATTGAGATTAGTCGCATGAATCTTTTTCGGAAACAATTTAGAAATCTCGCCAATCGTCGTTTCGATATACTTACGCATCAACGATTTGTAGATTTCCAACCACGGCTCACGCTCGCGTTTCGAGTTGGCTTTGCGCGGAACTTGCAATTTGATTGCTTCAATTTCTCGCAAATAATCTTCCCACTCGTAAAAATTGTAGCCGCCGTCAACCAGCAATTCCGCCTGTTCAGGCAAGTCAAGCGGCAGTTCCGCCAAACCCTGCAAATCGGCGCACGCCCCCGGCAAGATACAAAACTCCAACGGGATACCGCTGGCTGTCGCCATAATCTGGACGCGCACACCGTAAAAGTACCGGCGTTTCGATGTCATCACACCGCGATACCGCTCATCCTGGACGATGCGACACCGATTGATGCGAATGTTGTCGCAGACGGGAACGGGAAACGAATCGAGCAAATACCGCGACTCCCAATGCAGGTCTTTGAGAACTGCGCCCAGACGATGAAAAAGCAAGTGAATCAAATCTTGAAGCCGATTCATCCGCCGCGAAAAGCGCGACCGCGAGAGCAAGCGTTTAATAAGTCCGAGTTGGTGAAGGACAAGGCGCGAACGCTCAAAGTTGCCGCCAAATTGCAACATCGCTTGTATAGCAATGGTGATGACTTCCGCATCCGTTACTTCGATGCGAATGTCTTCGCGGTGTCCGGTTGCCTTGAGAAAATCATCGATAAAACAGTATATTGCAAGAGTGCTATGGCACATATTAAGTCTTCTCCTCTTGTTTTTGTTTGGTCACAAAATTTTAGGAGAAGACTTTTCTGTTTTCAAATATCAAACTTTATAACTGGCAACTTGGGTTAATTACTAAGCCTTGTATATTTCATGTGGACAACAAGTATCCGGCAGAAATCAGTGATTTAGAAATCTGTCTCTGAGACGATTGTTTCCAAGAATTTTTATTGAGAACAGGGAAAAATCTAAGGGAAATTTTTATATGAATGAAGTCAAAAAAATCGTTTCCCGGTAGAATGTCAAACAAAGAAATTTGTGTTCAAAACGGATCGTTTAAAGCAATTATTTCAAAGCGCGGCACGGAAAGAAATAAAAAAAATTTCAACAAATAATAATCTTTCCAGAACTGTATTACGGCTTTCTCAACTGTATTTAAGATGAATAGTTTCCCTCAAATTCGTGATGCCCGTGTCATCAAACGCCGTCCGAAGTTCAGCGATTTACGTTTTGAAATTGCAGTGAATTTACTTCGCCCAAAGAACGAGAAATGGCATACGAATAAATGAAAATCGGTTCGCAAAACGGGCGAAATTTTAGTCGAAAATGAATGAACAATTCAAGTAAAATTTAGCGAAAAATAACGATTGAAAATGCAAACAATCTGAAATGAAAAAAGTGATTCGCAGCCGTTTATTTTTAACTTTTGAGCCAATAATTTTTAACTTTGTTCTGCCGATTTTTTGATTCTATGAGTGTGGCAACCGCACTTTCAAAAATCCAAACCGCGCTGTAACTAAAATTATCGCGGCGAATGTTGACCGATAAAGATGAAGCAGTTTTGATTATTAAAGGTACTTACTACACTTTGCTCTCACGCTTACCTTGCGAAAAAGACGATGTTTGTCTTGTGGCACACCGAATGCATTAATGCCTTTTCCAAGAAATCTTCTTGAAAATTAACTCAACAATCAAAAATCAGAGAGGCAAGGAAAATGGCATTTGCAATTATGAGATGCGCCAAGCTCAAAGGCGGCGCGATTGCGGCTTCGGATCGGCACACTGAACGCACGATAAAAACACCAAATGCGGACGAGGAACGTACCGAAAGTAATCTTCGTCTGCGCGGCGAAAAAGGCGAAGACCTGCAACAGAAAGTTGAAGCGGTCATCACCGACGCGCAGACGAAGACCGCGCAAAGAATTCGCAAAGATGCGGTTAAATGCGTCGAATTTTTCTTCGGCGCGTCGCCCAAATACTTTGAAAAACCCCTGACCGCAGAACAAGAGAAAATACAGTTGGAACGAGGCATCAAGCAGCGCGTGATTGACCGGCAAAAAGAGCTGGAGTTTTATCACAAGGCGGATGAATTTATAGAGCAGTTGGAGGAGCGCGGATTTGTGTTCGTCAAAGCCGTCGCGCACCGCGACGAGCAGACGCCGCACGTCGTCGCTTACGCCGTGCCGCTCGACAAAAATAAACGCCTTAACTGCAAAGCTCATTTGGGCGGGCGCGATAAGCTGTCCGCACTGCAGGACGAATACGCCGAAGCGATGAAGCCGCTCGGTTTAGAACGCGGCATTCGCGGCAGCACGGCGGAGCATCAGCGAGTGAAAACCTGGTATGGAAAAGTCGAGCTGCTTGACCAAGCCGTCAAAGACCGCGACCGAATGGCGGAGATGTTCGAGCAGACAACCAGACTGCTGCAGCAGGAACGCGGACGGCTCGATGTTGAATTGATAAAAATGACGAAGACATTGCTGCCGCTGGAGCGACTTGTCGAAACCGGGCAGGGCATCGCTATCGTCAGCCGCTTGAATCCGGCGGAGGTTCGGGCTTTGGTCACGCCGGACAATAAGGCGTTCGATTCGGCGGGCAAGCAAATTAGTGACGGTTCAAGTATAAAACTGCTCGAACATCTCGCGCCGCCGGACGCGAAAATCGAGCAACTGACGGCTCTGCTGGCGCAGCGCTTCGGCGACGAAACGGCGAAAAGCGCGGCGCGGAATTTCGCCAATGAAATCGTCAATAATTTGAGCGAGCCGGACGACTGGCAGCGGCGAAAGAAAACTAACGAGCAAACCATTAACATCGAAGCGGTTAAAATAGAAGTTCGGACGCGAATGGAATCACAGCGCGAAATGGAAACGCCGCGCCAAATTGAAACGCCGCGAACGGCAGAGCGAGGATTAAGCCGATGAGTCGGGAAAAAATGCTGCAGGCGGAGGTCGCGCTTAAGAACGAGCAGCTCACCGATTTGACAAAGGAAGTTGAGCGATTACGGCGGCAAGCGGAAGAATCAGGGAAACGCGCGCAAACTGCCGTCGGAAACGAATCAAAAATCGCGGAGTTAAAACAGACGATTGGTAAACTCGCGCCGGTGGCGAAGAAAGTCGTTCAGTATGCCGCCGAATTGCAAGAGGCGCGCCGTCGATTGGCGGTTGTCGAAAAAGAACGGAGCGAGCTTTCAAAAAACTATTCGGTGACGGACGGACAAACGGCGGCACTGAAAAGTGCGCTCGCCGAAGCACAGAGCGATGTCCTCCGTTTTGACACCGAGCGAAAAGCGGCGGCGAGGCGAGCCAAAAAAGCTAACGCGGCGGCAAAACGGGCGGCGCGGCAAAAATTGATAATAGTCGTCGCCGCTGTGCTGGTTTGCGCCGGAACAATCAGCGGCAGTTACGCCTATGTCGCCGCAGCGCTCAAACCGCCCGCAGAACTTTCAGAGGAAGCCGCCGCAGCGTTCAAACAATACGCGCCGGAATTTCGCCGCGTCGTCGAACTGGCGGTGCAAAATGAACGCGAAAGTCTCGCTGCCGAACGAAATCGCTACCAGCAAGAGCGTATTAAATAATTTGTGTAAATGAGTTATTTTGGAAACCGCTGTTGGGTAGCCGATTTTCAAATATGATGGCAAATTGGTTCATCGCTCCGCTCCAGTTGGCTATCGGCATTGTCCACCGTTTGCTGATATTTCTCAAGGCTAAATAGAGAATTTTATAAACCGCTTCGTCCGACGGAAACATCGCTCGATTTTTGATGATTTTTCGCAAAGTCATATTGAGCGATTCAATCGTATTTGTCGTATAGATGGCTTTGCGAATCTCAGGCGCGAACGAGAACATCGGAATCACTCTCGTCCAATTGGTTCTCCAGCTTTTAACGACGACCGGATAAACGGCATTCCACTTTTCGGCAAACTCTTCGAGCTGATAATCGGCTTCTTCGAGCGTCGGTGCCTGATAAATCAATTTCAAATCGGCGGCTATTTCCTTTCGGTCTTTGTGCGAGACGTAGAATAAGGAATGGCGGACAAGATGGACAATGCAAAGCTGCACCTGCGTGTTCGGATAAATGGCTTCGATGGCTTCCGGGAAACCTTTCAAGCCGTCGACACAGGCGATGAAGATGTCTTGCACGCCGCGCGTCTTTAGCTCGGTGATGACTTGTATCCAGAACTTTGAACCTTCGTTATCCGAAGCCCAGATGCCCAAGACTTCTTTCAAACCTTGCAAGTTCACACCAAACGCCAGATAAATCGCTTGTTGCGGACGCTGCCGCCGCTTTTGACTTTCACCTGAAGGGCATCAAGATAAAGTATCGGGTAGACAGTATCGAGCGGACGCGACTGCCAGGCTCGAACTTCTTCAAGGACGGCATCGGTGACGTTGGAAATTAAGGAAGGCGAAACATCTACTCCATATATCTCTTCGAGATGTCCTTGAATCTCGCGTGTGGTCATTCCTCGCGCATACAGAGAAATAATCTTTTCGTCCAGCCCGTCGAAACGCTTTTGATTCTTCTTGACAAGCTGCGGTTCAAACTCGGCATTCCGGTCGCGCGGCACTTCAATCTCCATCTGCCCGCGCTTGCCCTTAATCGTTTTCGGCGTTGTCCCGTTTCTGGAATTGCCCGAATTGTTACCCGAAGAATCGTGCTTCTCATAGCCGAGATGATGGGTCATCTCGCCGTTTAACGCCCGTTCGACGAGAGCTTTCGTCAGTTGGTGGAGAAGTCCGTTTTCACTTAATAAATCTTCGGGCTTTTCGTAATCTTTCAGTATCTGGTCTAAAACTTCATTGGTAATTGGCATAAAATCCTCCATTAAAAATAAATGTTGATTAAATCCATTTACACAAAATTATTTACAGGCTCAACAGCAATTAAACGAAAACACTTTTTGGGACAAAATCGCTTCATACGGCTGGTCGGCATTGATTTTCGGCGGCGGATTCGTGGTTGGAGTTGTAGCGATTGTTGGGGCATTCGTCTTTCGGGTACGCTAATGATAAATTTTCGGCTGATTGAAATACCAAAAGCATTTGTCTTTTCAGGAAAATTTCTGGAGGCGTATAAATGTCGCTGCAGCCAATAATTGTAATCTCACAAACGGGGGGTTTTTGATACTATTTAACGGCGGCATTGACGTGGTGCGAAACCGGTGAGCGACAAGCAAAGGGAAACCACGCAACGTCATAACAAAGTAGATACTGTCTTGACAGTCAAGCAGAAAAAGCCAAACTCGAATCAAAAGCTCGTTTGTGTTTCAAAACTCCGAAAGCAATGTGCAGCAGTTTCCGCATCGCCGCACAAACAATCTGCATCGGTGTTTTGCCGTTCTTTTTCAATCGTTTGGCAAACTCTTTAACAATCTCATTATGTTGACGGGCGACTATCGCCGGAAAATATAATGCTCGTCTGATTCGCGCGTTGCCGAGTTTCGACAAACTGGTTTGTTTCAAACTCGTTCCTGATTGTTTCTTTCTTGGCGTAACTCCCGCTTGCGCCGCTATTGCGCGAGCCGACGAGTAACGCTCGAATTCGATTTCGCTCAAAAGCAAATTTGCCGTCCTCTCGCCGATGCCGGGAATCGTTTGCAGCAACTCGCTTTGCTCTTTTAAGTGCGGGTTCCGGTCAATGTGCTGTTTGATTTGCCGCTCAAACTGATTGATCTCTTCTTTTATTAGCACGATCATCCGCTCGATGCTCGGCTTGATTTCAAAAACGGCATTTGCCAGACGATTTTCCTCCGCCTGCCGCATTTCTTCCAAAACTTCCACTCTCCGCACTAATGATTGCAAGTGTTTGACCGCCTCGTTCGGCGGTTGCCATTCGTCCGGTTCTTGCGTCAGACAAAAATCGGCAATCAAACGAGCGTCGAGTCGGTCGGTTTTATTGCGCTGCATATTTGATTGAGCATAACCTTTGATCCTGAGCGGATTGACGATTGATACCCAATGTCCGCGCTCGTGCAAAAACAAAGCAATCGCTTCGCTGTATGTGCCAGTCGCTTCCAAACAGGCGTGAACGCGAGTGATTTTCAAACAGACGAGCCACGCGGCTAAAAGTCCGAAGCCGTCTAAAGAGTTCTTAAACTGCTTGCAAAACGTCTGATTATCAAAAATCAATGCTACATCTAAAGTCTTCTTTGAAACGTCAATCCCTAAAACAATCTTTGCCATCGCTTATCAACTCCTTTTTTGAAATTGTTTCTACGGGTCAACCTTGCAAATACAGACTCACGGTGGTCTTTGATACTGTCCGCCCTGATAGAAACTTTCTAATAAAAGCGGAAAAGCGGTCTTCATCTACTTTGCAGACTTGAAGCAGTCTTGAGCTGTTTCCCAGACTCGTCTTTTCCGCACAACTAACAAGCGTCCTTATTAGTTGAGAAGCTGCTGATTGTCAAGATACAAGCTGTTTCGCCCTCACATTCATTGATTCAAAGAATCAAACCACTGCCTCTGGCAGTAGTTCTGCCAGGCAGTGAGGCGCGCACAGCAAACCGACCAAAATATATCTTCTCACAGTTAGAACGAGCAAATATATTTTCCGTCAAAAGTCATCAGCAAGGTAGTGAGACGGACGGATCAAGCGGGGAAAAACAAGATTGGCAAGACCGAGGCGCGGAGTGATCGTCTGCTGCGCTCACTCACCTTCGCTTGGCATCAGAATCATTCCGAGTTGCTGCATTAGTCCGAGCGTGTCCATGATGATTCGGCTTTCAGCAAACTTGCCGTCTCTTACAACATCTATTACAACGCCCCAGACGTTCACCGGGTTGCCCGTTGGAGCAATTCCCAGGAACTCTCCGCGATGGGTTCCCGTCATTGTGAAGCGGCTGACAACCTTCTCTCCTTCGGCAATCTGCTCTTCGAGTATCCACTGCAGGTCTGGGAAAGCAGACAAGAAAATAGAGAGCGCGTGCTTCAACCCTTCCCGACCAGGTCCTTGTCCAGGAAAAGGAATGTGTTCCACAAAGTCTTCGGCGACGAGTTCGTTTACGGCATCAAGCTTCTTTTTGTTGATGACCTCTTCTACGAATCGCTGCATAAATTGTTTATTATCTTCAAACATTACTGTATTGCCTCCATTATTTGAGAGCTTGTTTAGCCTCCTAACTAGTTATTATACCGCTAACTTGCGTCATAAATCCGATAAGGTTATAAAATGCCGCTTCGGCATGATCTACCAAAATTCTAATGGTCCGTCCTAATGTCTCAAAAAGGGCGTTTTTCAAACTTTAATTTCTAAAATATTGAATCTGTTCACAGAAACCCCAATTCGCTCAACTTAGTTTGGAAATGAGCGGATGGTTTAAATAAAATCATCCGCTCAATTTTTTTTGTTAAAAAATTTCTTGAATTATAAATTTTCGTATTCCCCTTTCGCTTCGACCAGAGCGGGCATATCTTTATCGGCATCCATCCAAAATTCAAAGAATTTTTGGTATTCGGCTTTGTCTTTCAATGCCCGCGCCTTTCCTAATTGCGCGAGCGGATAGATGGACGAAAGCGGAGCTTCGCCGCGATGGCTGAGAATTTTGTCGAATTCGCGGGCGGCAGCTTTCAGTTTGTTTGATTCGAGATATGCTAGACCTCTCAAGTATTGCGGGTAAAATTCTGCGGCTTTTTCAAATCTTTCGGCGGTTTCCAGTTCTTCAATCGCTTCTTTCGCCTTTCCCGTTTGCAGCAGAACTGCGGCGCGAATCAAAGGCAGCCATAATTCGTTGAGCAGTGTGTCGGAGGGACGCTCCAGCCGCAGTTCGTCGGCAAGCGCGTTGGCTTCCGTCATTTGTCCGCCGACGGCGAGGGCAACCGCGGCGCGCGTCATCACGTCTTTGCCGCGTTCTAAATCCAGAGCCTTGTTCGTCTGAGTTTTCAAAACGGTTTTCAGTTGATTGCCCGCGTCCGCCTTCGGCAAACCGCTGCCCGCACTCCAGAAAACTATTCTGAGGGCTTGTTCGGCGGCAAAGCGGGCGGCGACTTCTCTGGCATTGTTGCGGACGGCAAGGTCAATCGCGCGGCGTGAAAAATCCTGCGCCGCGCGCCATTTGCCTGCGAATGCCGCCGCGCCCGCTTGCACATCGAGCGCCAGATATTCGTCAGCGCGCCCGCCGAACCATTTCAGGTTTTCAGCCATCAACGCCGCGTCTTGTTCGACGAATCCAACCTGAAAAAGTAGAAGGTGAAAAATATCAGAGTCAAAGTTTCCGGCAAAGGCTTCCCGACAAGTTTCCTTGGCTTCATCAAAGCGTCCGAGCGGCAAGAGCGATTCTGCCAGATTGGAATATAAGGCGGCGACTGCGACATTCGCCGAACTCAAAGCTTCGCGGCAAACCGCAACCGCCCGCTCGAACTGTCCGAGTTGCATATAACAATCGGAGAGATTGACATAGGGCGAAACAGACAAAGTATAAGTCTTGCGCCACAATTCGAGCGTCGAGATTGCTTTGTCCATCTCGCCCGCTACAAAAACGTAATAAAAACAACTGAAGCGAAGTTTTTCCTGTTCGCCGACCGAATCTTTCAATTCAAAGGCTTTGGTCGCATTTTCTTTTGCCAGTTTCCATTGATTCGTATTGGCATAAATCACCGCTAAACTCGTGTAAGCAGCAGCAAATTCAGAATCGAATTCCAGCGCTTTTTGATGAAACGGAATCGCTTCCAGATGTTTGCCGCTAAGTTCCTGTTCCCGACCGAAAGTAAAAAACTTTAATGCTTCAAACGATGAAGTAGTCGTCTCAAGCGGCAGGTCGAATTTCTGAATCGAACTCAAACTTTCGCCGAGCTTTTCCCTGATGCTGGTCACCGCACGGCTCAAAGCCGCCAGAACTTCCTCTTTATTGTTTGCCTGCTCGTATTCTCGTCCCAGACTTTCGCCCGTGCGGGCGTTGACCGCCTCTAAAGTCAGAAAATAGATTGCGCCTAAATTCGAGATGCTGCCTGCGAGATACGCTTTCAGATTCATCCGCAGACACAATTCTTCAGCCAATTCTCTGGTTACGCGCTCGTTCGGCTGACGTTTCATCAGCCTGAGGCTCTGCGCGATTTTCGCCTCCGGCGCGATGTCAAGAAACGGCGACTGACCGAGCGAAAAGGCAAGCGCGGTTTTCAAAGTCTGGTCGAAAATCGCCTCGCCCGTCAGATTCTCAAAATCGGTAATCAGCAGCGCGTCCTTCAAACGGCTGCCGCTCGTATTAATCGAAATCTGCGGCTGGCTCGCCTGCGGTTTGTCGGGCGTGGCGGTGCGTTCGAGCTTGGCTTCAATCAAAAGCTCGTCGCGCAATTCCTTCAAATCATTAAGCAAATCGCGCGTCGTCTGATACCGCTGCTCGCGCTTTTTCTTTAAGGTTTTATTAACAATCCGGTGCAGTTCTTTCGGCAAATGCGCGGCGGTTTGCTGAATCGGCGTCGCCTCGCCGTTAATAATCGCCGCTAACATTTCCGTCATTGTCTCACCCGCAAAAGGCACTCTGCCGGAGAGCATTTCATAAAGCACGATGCCGAGACTGAACACATCCGAACGAGCGTCAACGTGTTTGCCGCGTGCCTGTTCCGGCGACATATACGCCACCGTTCCCATCACCACGCCCGGATTCGTTTTAACGAGCTTACGCGTCGCGTCTTCCGCGCCCGCTTCCGCCGCGTCATTTTTTTCCGTCAGTTTCGCCAGACCGAAATCCAAAACTTTGACGTAACCATCGGGGCGAATCATAATATTTTCCGGCTTAATATCACGATGAACAATTCCCGCCGCGTGCGCCGCCGAAAGCGCTTCAGTTGTCTGAACAACAATCGAAAGCGTTTCGTCAAACGAAAGCCGCTCGCTCATCCGCTCGCGCAGAGTCTTGCCGTCAATAAATTCGGCGGCGATAAAATTCGTGCCGTCGTGTTCGCCGATTTCGTAAACCGTAATGATGTTCGGATGATTCAGTGCGGACGCTGACTTAGCTTCCTGTTTGAATCGATTCAAACCTTCGGAATTGACCGAAAATTTTTCGGGCAGAATTTTGAGCGCGACCTTGCGTCCGAGCCGCGTATCTTCCGCCAAAAACACTTCGCCCATTCCGCCCGCGCCGATTTTCGAGACGATGCGGTAATGCGAAATGTTTGAATTGGCGACAAGCGTTTCACTCATTTTATTTGTTTAGCAGACGCATAACTTCCCCATAAACTCGTTAGATGTTGCCGTCAATTTTGCGTGGCTGTCCGATTGCCGGTTGCCGTGCGGTTTGAATTGCTGCAAACCGAAACTGAAAATATACTTTTCCGTTTTGAATAATCCTCGGCACAAATTTGCTCGTCCAGCTTGTGATGAATCGGCTGATGTTTACAATCATATAATTTACCGGCATTTTCAATAAAATATTGTCTCTTAAGTAATTAGACAACATAATTTTATAGATATTTGGAAATTTTGCACGCTTGTTATTAAAGATTTGTCAGTGCAGGCTTAACCTTCTCCTGATTTGGTGATTGATTCCAAGATTTGTTTTTGATTGTCACTATCTTCCGAATCAAGAAATTTGACTGCTTTCATTCTCGAACGGACGACTGTAGATCATACTTCAGACAATCGATGCATATTGAGCGAGAGCGGGAACGCAGACGCGGCGCTTTGCAGTAAACGGCAAATAAAATTTTAACTTTCCCTGACGCTTCGGTTTCGACCCGCGCCGCCGAATTACCTCTGCGGCAAAATTCAATCGCACCAATCAATTCTTTTCGGAATGAGTTTTGGAACTGTTTTTTCAGTAGATTGAAAATATTTTCGAGGCTCGTTTCAAACGTTTCACAAACGGACGTTTTCTTTACTATTGCCAAGGACTATTGCCGGAAGCCGCCTAACTGTATTTTTCGGTCAAATAACTGGTAAAACAAACAAAGTAAAGTATTGTTTGCCTTTTAACGGATTTTGAGAAAGAATCTATTTTAGCGGCTTCCCGTTTTCATTCTGTCAGGACATTATCGAGCGTTGCGAACCAGCGGCTAATCGGAGTCGGCGGAGAAAAGGGCGGAGATAAAAATGTTAGTCTTTATTTGTGTATAAATCGGAGGACGAGTTATGAACGAAGTCGAAATGATGCAAAACGTGCCGCTGACAATGGCTGACGGCGGAGCTATCAGAGTAACGGGAACGCGGATTAATCTTGAAACGATTGTTTATCAATTTAACACCGGCGCGTCAGCCGAAACGATTGTTGACCGCTTCCCTGCTCTTGCGCTTGCCGATGTGTATGCAGTAATTGCTTATTATCTGCGGCACAAGGAAACGGTAGAGTCTTATATTCAGCGACGTGAACGGGAAGCTGCCGTAATTCGGCAGGAAATCGAAAGCGGACAGGAAGACCGCCAGCTAATCAGAAAAAGACTTTTGCAGCGAGCCGCCGAACGACGGAAGGAAACATTAGCAGTTTAGCGGAACAACCGGAAAAGATGTTGATATTGCTGGCAGACGAAAATTTTAACAATGATATTGTGCGCGGCGTTCGCCGCCGTCTGCCAGCCGCTCGAATCGTTACGGTTCAGGAAGAAGGTTTAGCGGGAACGGCAGATTCGGAATTGTTAGAGCTTGCGGACGAGCGCGGCTTGATTCTGCTCACGCATGATGTCAACACCGTGCCGGGTTTTGCTAAAGAGCGGCTCAAAAACGGAAAAACACACCACGGAGTTTTTGCCGTCCCGCAAGAATTGGCAATCGGCGCGGCAATCGAAAACCTGATTCTTTATATCGAGTGTAGCGAACAAACCGAATGGAAAAACACGGTTCAATTTCTGCCGATTTAAGTTGCCAATTTATTCTGCGGGCAGAGTTTTCTCAAACGAGACGAGCGAAAATATGAAAATCGGTTACGCGAGAATTTCGACAGCAGACCAGAATTTAGATTTGCAGACGGATGCGCTCGAAAAAGCCGGCTGCGAAAAATTTTTTCACGACACGGCGAGCGGCGCGAAAGACTAACGCAAAGGACTTGCCGACGCGGTAGAATTCGCCCGCGACGGTGATATTTTGATTGTCTGGAAGCTCGACCGTTTAGGGCGTTCGCTCAAGCATTTAATCGAAACCGTCAACCGGCTTCACGAAAAAGGCGTAGGATTCGCCAGCGTCCAGGAAAGCATAGACACGACGACCAGCGGCGGAAAATTGATATTTCACGTTTTCGGCGCGCTCGCGGAATTTGAGCGCGAACTGATCCGCGAGCGGACAAACGCCGGATTAAAAGCTGCACGAGCCAGAGGCAGAAAAGGCGGACGTAAAGAAAAGCTCACGCCCCGGCAAGTAGAAATGGCGCGGGCGATGGTGAACGATCCGAGCATTTCCATCGGCGCAATTTGTGAAACCTTTAAAATCTCAAAGCCGACGCTTTACCGTTATGTGCCGGCACCCGGAAAGATACGGAAAAAACAGGAGCAACCAAAACTAATATAATGTGGCATTGCGCCACACTATTTGATAGAATGATTTCAGGAGGTAATCATTATGCCAACAACAGAAAATATAACCCAAGACATTGCTCGTCTAAATATCCGGCTTCCGATGCACATTAAGGAACGGATTGAACAAGCGGCGATGGTCTCCGGCGTATCGTTAACAGATTTTACAATCGCAAATCTTTCCGAATCCGCCGACGAGATTTTAGAACGCCATCATTTTCGTAAATTATCAAACCGCGACCGCGACATATTTTTAGCGATGCTCGATGCCGACGATGAGCCGAATGAAAAATTGATTGAGGCTTTTAAGATTCACGATGAATTGATAGCTGAATGATAAAACCATACAAAATTGAACCACTTGCTAAGACGCACGATAGAGAAGATTTTGATTGCGGGGAGGAAAGCCTGAATGTCTTTTTGAAGCAGTATGCGCGGCAAAACGCTAAAAAAGGCTTAGGGCGCAGCTTTGTGGCGGTTAAAGAAGACGCTCCAAAAATATACGGCTATTACACGCTTTCGAGTAATTCATTCGGCTATGAAATTGTGCCGGAAAACTTGCCCCGCTATCCTGTTCCCGTCGTGCATTTAGGGCGGCTGGCAGTAGATAAATCAGCTAAAGGACAAGGATTAGGGAAGGCACTTCTGGCAAATGCCCTTAGACGTTCCGTAGGAATTGCCGAACAGCTCGGAATTTATGCTGTCGAGGTCTATGCTCTGAATGAGCAAGCGCGAAAATTTTACTCGGATTTCGGTCTGACGGAATTAAAGGACGATCGGTTTCACCTGTATATCAAAATTGATAAAATCAAGAAAATTTTAGAGTCGTAAAAGATGAAAAAAACGACGATTTTCTAAATATGCCCGCGCATCAAGTCGAAACGGATACTATTCAAAAAGTAATATGGGAAGAACGCGATGAAGAATAAAAGCAGTAAAGCAGTAAAGCAGTAAAGCAGTATGCCAATCCGTTCCAAAAAGAAAAAAGAAATACACGGCAAACCAACGCCGGAACGGGAAGCCGCGCCGGAGTCAGCCAAAAAACTTGAGGATTACGCCCGGAGCGAGCCGTTTCAGTTGTCTTTGTTTCGGCTGCTTGACTTAAAGCCCGCCGAGCAGCAACGCTATTCAAACACGATAGAGCTTTACGATTTTATGCCCAAATACCATTGGGGGAAAGTGGAGCGTATCGGCGGCGAATTTTTGCGCGTTCTCGAACGTGAATTCGAGTGCAAAACCATAAAATACAAAATCGAGATTGCGCCCGCTGTCATCACCGACAGCGACGGCGTTAAACGCTATTATTACCCGTCCAAACGCGAGGAACTCGTAGAGGACGCTTTGCGCCGACTTGCCACAACGGAAAAAGGCGTTTTTCTGGACGACCGGGCAGGCGTAACCTTTACACTTTATCAACTACAGCAGGAGTTAAAGCGAACCGGGCATAGTTATAGCATTAAAGAGTTAAAAGACGCGCTGTTAATATGCAGCCGGACGAATATCACCGTAACCACAGAGGACGGCAGAGCGGTTTTAAGCTCAAATATGTTTGAGACACTCGGACTGCAGACCCGCGAGGACTGGTAAAGGCACGGGGCAGAAAACAAAAGCCTTTGTTCGTTTCAACAGTCTTGTATCGGAAGGCATCAAAACGGGCGCGTTCCGGCAATTAGATTATGAAAAAGCGATGAGTTACAGCAGCGTCATTGCTCGCCAGCTTCACAAACGAATGAGCCATCATTTTACGCAAGCCAGCATTTCAACTCGCTACGAAATTAAACTCTCCACCATTATCAGAGACTTCGGACTAACGGCTTACACCTGGATTTCTCAAAATTTGCGCGACGTTGAGAGCGCGCTTAAAGAGATGAAAGAAAAAGATATTATATTGAATTATACGACTGAAAAACTGCTGGATACCAGACAGCGTATCAAGTTGATAGATGCAAAATTTACGATTATGCCGCACCCAAACTTTTCCGGCGGAGTTATCGCGGCGAACAGGCGACACGCCCGCATCGAAAAAGCCGTAGCCGACCAATCTCAAAAATAGGTGATTCTGACTCTGTGAACAGGTCGTTTTGATTACCGAAAAGAAACCAAAATATGTAGGTTTGACTCCGTGAAGGGTATCGAATATGTAGGTTTGACTCCGTGAGTTTAGTAACCGTTCAGTTGGTGGGCGCAATCATATGAATCTTGGCACTTTATCTTCACCAATGTTTTCCAATTAAGGCTCAAATAACAAAGCAGTTGCCGCTAACAAAGCGGCAACTGCTTTTAACCAAAACTGAATGACTTTTAGACGGCTTGCAAGTTAAACTCAATCAGACTTTCCCCGGCTACGCCCGCTGTACAAGACTTTTTCAAATAACCAAGCACACTTCGGCTTTGCTGTCGCAAAGTCGTCACAACGGTTAAAATTCGCTCGACAAATTTACTTCCAGTTTCGCTCTGAGTCCCGAATGATTTTCGTCGCCATAGCACCGCTCGCCGCAAGGCTCTCTCAGCTTGATTATTGGTCGGCTCAACTCCTTCGATTTGGCTAAACGTCCAGAGTGAAACTTCTAGTTTCAGAATCTTTGAACAAGTATTCCTGGTTTTTGAATAACTTGAAAGCGTTCCTTCAAATAATAGCTGGCTGACATGCCCTTTAATTGGCTCAAGCAGTTTCCGGAAATCCGCCATCCCCAGCGTTCCATCCCGAATCTGTTGCCATAAGCGAAAAAGCTGTTTTGATTGCTCCAGAAGTCCCTCGCCGATAACTTTTGAATCGCCATCCCGTTCGGCAAACGCCTGAAAGTCCCGTTTCAGATGCGCCCAACAGATCTGCCGGTTCGCATCTGCCAGATGATTGTATCCCGGATAACGGTCGCTGGTGACGATGCCGTTCTCATTTTTGCCGATGATTGCTTTGGCATCCTGTCGGCTACGACCAGGTAATACTTTAAAGACGGTCGCCCGCGCCGTTGCCTTGACCCACAGCCAAGGTCGCGCGCGCTTTTCTCTCCACGATGTTTCATCAACCAAAGAAACCGATTGCTGCTCGACAAATTCGTGCAGCGCGGCAACCGGCTCGACGAGAGCTTGGCTCAATCTTTTTTGCGCGGCGGCAATGCTCCCTAAACTGATTTTGACGGTGAACAGTTCCTGCATAGTTTCCGCCGCGTCACGGTGCGAGATGCCGAGTCTTCCAGTTAAATATCCGATGACGGCGATGACTTTTGCGCCGAACGCGCCGTTTTGCGCTTGTTCCGACCACTCGGCTTGATTGATCTTGCGACAGGACAAACAGCGCAAGCGATGACGGCGATATTCCGTCAACAAAGTTCCGGCGGCGGTAATCTCAACCATCTGCCGTCTCGCCGGGGATTCGTCATCGCCCAAGAGCAAAGACCCGCAGTTTGAACAGGCGGAAGGGCGCAGTTCAACCACGCGATCAACCTGGTCAATTGGTTTGAGGTTGCGCCCAACTCCGCTGTGTCCCACTTGCGCTCCTTGTTTACTGCCTGATGGTTCGCGCTTCGCTGCCGGTTTGCCAAACGGAGAATCAGAGGACGGTGGCAAACTCGAATTGCGCGAGTTTTGTCCGAGCTTTTCTTTTAAGACAGTGATTTCGGCGTTGAGTCGGGCGATTTCGACGGATTTCTGTGCGGTTTCAGTCAATTGTTGTTGAAGCTGAACAATCTGTTTTTGTTGGCTGACAATTCGCTGATTGAGCTGCTCAATCTGAGCGGCTGATTCGCTTAGTGACGCAAGTTGTTTTCGAGTGGCAACCGAGCGCAGTTTTAACGAGTGAGTTTCGTGATACTGTAAGCGCAGTTTAGTTTGAACAGCAAAAGGTGTGTGCTGCCAATCCGTTTCAGTAATGTCAAGAGTGCGCCACATCAGTTTCAAGCATAAAAATAAATCTGGCGATTGTCCAAAATGAGAGGTAAATTATCGTTTGACCAACTGAACGGTTACAAATCTTGGTAACCGTTCAGTTGGTGGGCGCAATCATATGAATCTTGGCACTTTATCTTCACCAATGTTTTCCAATTAAGGCTCAAATAACAAAGCAGTTGCCGCTAACAAAGCGGCAACTGCTTTTAACCAAAACTGAATGACTTTTAGACGGCTTGCAAGTTAAACTCAATCAGACTTTCCCCGGCTACGCCCGCTGTACAAGACTTTTTCAAATAACCAAGCACACTTCGGCTTTGCTGTCGCAAAGTCGTCACAACGGTTAAAATTCGCTCGACAAATTTACTTCCAGTTTCGCTCTGAGTCCCGAATGATTTTCGTCGCCATAGCACCGCTCGCCGCAAGGCTCTCTCAGCTTGATTATTGGTCGGCTCAACTCCTTCGATTTGGCTAAACGTCCAGAGTGAAACTTCTAGTTTCAGAATCTTTGAACAAGTATTCCTGGTTTTTGAATAACTTGAAAGCGTTCCTTCAAATAATAGCTGGCTGACATGCCCTTTAATTGGCTCAAGCAGTTTCCGGAAATCCGCCATCCCCAGCGTTCCATCCCGAATCTGTTGCCATAAGCGAAAAAGCTGTTTTGATTGCTCCAGAAGTCCCTCGCCGATAACTTTTGAATCGCCATCCCGTTCGGCAAACGCCTGAAAGTCCCGTTTCAGATGCGCCCAACAGATCTGCCGGTTCGCATCTGCCAGATGATTGTATCCCGGATAACGGTCGCTGGTGACGATGCCGTTCTCATTTTTGCCGATGATTGCTTTGGCATCCTGTCGGCTACGACCAGGTAATACTTTAAAGACGGTCGCCCGCGCCGTTGCCTTGACCCACAGCCAAGGTCGCGCGCGCTTTTCTCTCCACGATGTTTCATCAACCAAAGAAACCGATTGCTGCTCGACAAATTCGTGCAGCGCGGCAACCGGCTCGACGAGAGCTTGGCTCAATCTTTTTTGCGCGGCGGCAATGCTCCCTAAACTGATTTTGACGGTGAACAGTTCCTGCATAGTTTCCGCCGCGTCACGGTGCGAGATGCCGAGTCTTCCAGTTAAATATCCGATGACGGCGATGACTTTTGCGCCGAACGCGCCGTTTTGCGCTTGTTCCGACCACTCGGCTTGATTGATCTTGCGACAGGACAAACAGCGCAAGCGATGACGGCGATATTCCGTCAACAAAGTTCCGGCGGCGGTAATCTCAACCATCTGCCGTCTCGCCGGGGATTCGTCATCGCCCAAGAGCAAAGACCCGCAGTTTGAACAGGCGGAAGGGCGCAGTTCAACCACGCGATCAACCTGGTCAATTGGTTTGAGGTTGCGCCCAACTCCGCTGTGTCCCACTTGCGCTCCTTGTTTACTGCCTGATGGTTCGCGCTTCGCTGCCGGTTTGCCAAACGGAGAATCAGAGGACGGTGGCAAACTCGAATTGCGCGAGTTTTGTCCGAGCTTTTCTTTTAAGACAGTGATTTCGGCGTTGAGTCGGGCGATTTCGACGGATTTCTGTGCGGTTTCAGTCAATTGTTGTTGAAGCTGAACAATCTGTTTTTGTTGGCTGACAATTCGCTGATTGAGCTGCTCAATCTGAGCGGCTGATTCGCTTAGTGACGCAAGTTGTTTTCGAGTGGCAACCGAGCGCAGTTTTAACGAGTGAGTTTCGTGATACTGTAAGCGCAGTTTAGTTTGAACAGCAAAAGGTGTGTGCTGCCAATCCGTTTCAGTAATGTCAAGAGTGCGCCACATCAGTTTCAAGCATAAAAATAAATCTGGCGATTGTCCAAAATGAGAGGTAAATTATCGTTTGACCAACTGAACGGTTACAAATCTTGAAAGCGCGAGTCTGATAAGCAAATTCCCTCTACAACATCTTGTGACTTTAAAATTCCAACCAAAACCACAATATACTGTATCCTTTGTGCAATGCTAAATTCACCTAAAAGCGCAATCGGTTGTGGTTGATACCGATAAACCCCTAAAAACCTGCTACATAATGACTGTTATCGGACTCAAGGCAGCGAGAAATTTAATAACTATAGATGTTTCAGTTACTTTTTCCTCTAACAGATGACTTATTCTTCAGCAGTTGTCGGATCAATTATTGTCCTGATTTCTGATACCCGATTTGCAGGAAAACCACCCTGTCGAGCATGTTCCCGCACCATTTCTTCATTCGGTG
>MWWH01000063.1_pt1 | contig 25473 bp, 27 predicted proteins | sample 1047231 | NCBI WGS metagenome assembly MWWH01 (sample SAMN06349967, study PRJNA376086) | soil metagenome | isolation source: MG3-2 sample Antarctic (ecotone) soil | place: Antarctica | collected 2015-01-13 | reverse complement strand
TGTTAGGAGCCATCAAGACAGTCCTTAAAACTTTTGCAGTCGCCGATCATTCGCGCGGCTGCATTTTTTTCTTGGCCTGATTCCTTTTTACGACTCGAAGAGTCGGGGGTGGGTGGGTTCCGCCGCCAAAAAATAGGCTCGCCTCTCGCGAGCATAAAAAATGCGCAGGGGTTATTAGTTCCCTGCGCATTTTTTAGCGTTATCAGACGTGTAACGCTTCTTTGATTTTCCGCATTTCCCCTTCGAGCTGCTGCACGCGCTCACGCACGTCAATTCGTTCTCGTAAATCTTCAAAGCCTTCCTGCACCATGCGTGCTAGTGACTCCACTTGTTCCTCGGTATGAGCGATGAGGATTTGGCTTTGCTTCTCAAACCTGTCATCCATTTGGAGGGAGATTTTTAATAGTTGTTCGTCGAAATAGTCTTTAGAAATTTGCATATGGCAAGTAAGTTAATGGTAAGGGTAGCCTAGCAAGTAGGCTGGTTCTGTCAAGATAAAGAGCAGGGGGATTAACCCTGCTCGTGCCCTTCCCGTTTCAAGACTTCTGAAAGCGGGGAGGGCGTAAAGTACAAATCGCGCTCGATTGGCAGCCCAAGCAGGCCGCGGGCGCTCTCAAACTCCGAAAGGACGAAGTAGCCCCACTCGCGCTCCATGCCGATGACGTAGCCGAAGAATCGGAAATCGCCCTTGACCTCTTCGCCCTCGGTCGCATACCACGTCCAGCCTGAATCTGGCGTGAAGTATTTGACGTGAACGATTGGATCGCGGTTCCCTTCCTGCGCGTAGAGTTTAGGCAGCCCAGCGCGCACCTCTGCGGGTAGCAGTTCCATAAAAACCTCCTGATGCAGTTGTCGGATTGTCTAAAGTTGGTAGGAATCAGGCAGACTGCATACAGCGTAGCATTAAGAATAAATCGGTCAAGGGGCATACCGGACGGACCTTGCCCGGCTGCCCCGCCGTAAATTACCGCCGGAATGGGCGCTCAGAGGCTCTAGCAGGCGTTTTTTGCCCGTTGTGGTAGCTCTCTAGTACCTTTTCCCGGATCGCGCGTCTGACACCGTGTGTCGTCAGTTCCACGCCCTTATAGCTTTGCGGGTCGCGCTCGGCTTCATCCTGTCCCTTCCAGACCGCAAACAGCGGCTCGATGACCAACTCGTCAATCCAGTTGTCGAGTTCGGCCATGTAGTTTTTAACTTGTCCCATAACTTGTTCTCCCTGCCGGCTTAGAATTGAGTGTGGAGAGTTGCCGGCTGTGCTCACCGCACAGGTGGGGGAGCGGGCCGGGTTCCCTAGCCGTGTCACGCGAAGCGCTTGAGGCTTCGCAATCCGCTAACTTCAGGTGAAGTTCCCCGGTGCGAAGCCTTGACACTGTAGGGTGGCCGCTACAATGAGAAGACCGTGAGCAATGCAGACGTGGTTGTTGCACGCATTGGTATTCAGGAAGGGAACAAGGATATATCCTTGTTCCCTTCCTGGGCGGCGGTGGGAATAGTATTCAGGCCAAGAAAAAAATACCGCCCGTAAGGGCGGCGTAGCGATGTAACGTTATAACGTTACAAACACATCTTATTTGTGGTAGCTTTTTATAAATCGGTCTTTGTCGAATTCAACATTATAGTGAATTTTTGGGTTTCATATGGCCTGCTTAAATCCACCAAAAACTCTACCAAACTTTATCTTTTTGGATCGGATCGAATTCCGCAAAAGAGTTATTTTGTGGAATTACGCTTGCATAGTTCAGGCCAAGAAAATAGACTTTTGTGCGCGCAGCACAATTTATAACGTTATAACGTTACTTTTATCATTAAAGAAAGTTGCCAAAAAAGAGTTAGCATAACTTTTGAAAATTGTTCTCGATAAGCGCGCAGCATCTATTCTTGTCCCTCTTAATATCCGGTGATAAAGTTCGCAGCGACTTGGGAAGGAGTCCATGCTATGGGAATCTCGCGTTTTGCTCTCCTCGCCATCTGCTTAATTATTTCTCCTGTTTCATCCCTTGCGCAGGCGCGACGCGCAACAACTTCGTTTGATACCGCGCCGTTCGATTCAACGACACTGAAATTGCCTCTAAACTATATCGGACACTCGCTATCTGCTATTGCACAGATACTACCTCTCTGGAAAGCAGCGACGGAGAAGAGCGAATTTGAGACGACTGCTGACTACCAAAACCGATTATCCAGGGAGAAACAGAAACCACTCATCGGCGCACTTCATCTCAATAGTTTATTAGCATTTAGTATAGGACTGGACGGGGCTAATTTAACAGCCAAGTACGATGCGGACATGGGCTTAATGACTGTCACAATGGAAATGTGGGAGGAGGTTTTGGTCGGGAAATATGAGGACCCATGTTATAGCGTCTTTTGGTCATCTACGCACCGACAGACGGGCAGTTACATCGGGCGTAACTTCTTCAACCGCCCGGTGCGCGTGCAGGTTTATCGGGACAATGTTTTCTATCTAGGATTATGCTCATCTGATCTTAATGCTTTTACTGAACTGCGCATTCAATCCGATAAGTATGGGTTCAAAATCCGCGATCCAAAAAAGTCTCTTAATGTAGCTATTAATATGGGGGCGAATGAGGCACGTACCGTAAAACCGAACTTGCGAGCTTTAATCATCGGCCGTTTAAGAGATGATCCAATTTACTACTCTGAGGACCGGGACGAGCCTACGGTCAGCGAACCTTACGACCGTTACAAGCAAAAATCCTATGTCAAGCTTACCCCACAAGAGATCTGGATTTATGACATATCCACCGGCATAATTTATGCTCAAGTTACTCCTTCGCCGGACAATCCGGTTCAACCATCAAAACCTACCCAGCCGGCGCTCGTTATTGCCGCCGAACCGTCTGCGGCCCCAAAACCGATTCCTCCTCCTGCGCCGCGTAACCCCATCTCTGTGGGCGTGCTCAATGGCAAGGTCATCAGCTTGCCCAAGCCGACCTATCCGCGGAGAGCCAGGACTGCGCGCGCTTCCGGAACGGTGACTGTGCAGGTCACGATTGATGAAAGCGGCAAAGTGATTTCAGCACGCGCTATAGGGGGGCACCCATTGTTACAGCAGGCGGCTGTCCAGGCTGCTTACGGCGCGCTCTTTACGCCCACGAAGGTTTTTGATCGGCCCGTGAAAGTTTCAGGCATCATTACTTATAATTTTAATGCTCAGTAGCATAGGACTATCATGTATTGGGTGCTACTTGGGCTTTGGACTGAAGGTATGTAGCTGGTTCCAAGCTTAATCTATATCAAATCCTTATCCAATGAATCCGTTACTTGTAACGTTATAACCTTATTATGTTATAGTGTGCGGCCATAATCGTCGCGGTGGTCAATCAGGGACGGTGAAACCATGCCCGCTAGTCCGAAGTCTTTGGAGGTCTTAACGGAAGATTTCCTGGCCGCACAGTACGTCAACGACCGGCGTTCCCTCAGCTCTATTGCTAAAGAGGTGGGCACGTCGACAATCGTTGTCGCCACGTATTTGCGTCGGCACGGTTATACGATTCGAGGACTTCACGAGACTAATCGCAAGTACTTCCCTCTGCGAAACATTGATGGCTTCCGAGGTCCGACATCTGACTGGCACGCGTACTGGCTAGGTTTCATTGCGGCTGACGGTTGTGTATACCGTGAACATGCTGTTGGCGGCCCGCTCCGTAATCTGCTTCGGATCAAGCTGAAATGCGATGACAGAACGCATTTAGAAAACTTCCGTGCCGGGTTACAAACTAACTCGCCGATTAAAGAGACTAAAGTTAAAGATGGCTCACGATACGTCCGATTTGAGGTAAATAGCGAAAGGCTTATAAGAGTATTAGCTGCCTGGGGCATAGTTCAGAACAAGTCGCTCGTCTTACCGTTCCCCGATATGACTGATGAGTATCTGCCGGCTTTTATCAGGGGTTACTTCGATGGGGACGGAACTATTTATTGGAGGTTGCGGCCACAGCATTCAGGTAAGTATCCGCAACCCGTTTGCCGATTCATATCAGGGAGTCTGAAGTTTCTTAGTGGTTTAGAAATGGCGCTCAATAGCTTTGGAGTTGCAACACTATCTCTATATCGCAACGGCAAGAGCAATGCGTACCACTTGCCGCTCAGTAATGCCAAACAGAATCTTCGTAGGTTTGCGTCTCTGCTGTACGACGGGGCTACCGTTGCTCTCGAAAGAAAGCGCAACGCATTCATGCCACTATTGCGAGATAATTAAATGGGCAAAATTATCGCCATTGCCAATCAAAAAGGTGGCTGCGGAAAATCCACAATCGCCACTAACCTGGCGGCAATGTTCGCCTCTGAGGGAAGGGAAGTGTTGCTGGTGGACGCTGACCCGGAGCAGCACTCGGCTATGAACTGGTGCGCTGATCGCCCGGAACATCTGCCGAAAGTCCATTCCAGCAGCCTGCCGGCAAGGAACCTCCGCAAAGACGCAGACGCCATTCGCCAGAAATGGGAAATAGTCATCATTGATGGCGGCGCTCGCGTAACTGAACACGCGCACGCTGCCGTAGCTGCGGCTGACTGGCTCGTTATTCCGGTTAAGCCTTCAAAGGTTGATCTCGATGCTACCGCACAGTTCCTCGACGTGGTGCAGTCTGATATGGCGAAGCGAGATGACCTCTCCGGGGGATTGCTTCTCAATCAGATTCAAGAGGGAACGGCGATAGGGAACGCGACAAGAGAACAGTTAGGGGAGTGGGACTTTCCTGTTTTCAAAAGTGCGCTTCATTCCTACGTGGCTTTCTCTGAGGCAGCTTGGCAAGGGCAATCTGTTGTTGAGTATCAGCCGAGAAGCAAAGCTGCCTCCGATATGGAAGCGTTCTTTAAAGAACTGAAGAGGGCGATGAAATGAGCAAAAAGAGCTTCAAGATCGCGCGCAAGCCAGGGCAGGGGAACGGGGCGCAAGATGTAGAGGCTCCCATGCCTGAGAAAAAGCCACGTGCGCGCAAATCTCTGCCGACGTCTTTGCCTGCTTCTGCCGGTGTCGGCCCAACAACTCGGAAGACTATTGAAGTACCGGAAAACTTCTTTTTCCGGGTTAAGATGCGAGCATTAGAGAGAAAAATGCTTGAAAAGGAATTGTGGTCTGAAATTCTTGGAGAGTATTTCGAGAACCATCCAACTGCGTAGTAGAGGAATATTTTAATGGGAGAAAAAAATAGGATGGAAACAGCGATAGATGTAGGCTCGGAAGCATTCTGGGCGGCAGTCGCAACACAATTTCCCGAGATCCAAACCGGTGATTTTGCCCCGGACGCTGAATTCGCTTTACTGTAGGCTATGAAAAGTGCCATTCATGAATGGCTTGATGCTAATTTGTTAGATGATTGCGGATAAGTTAGTCCACATGCAATATCATTAGTTGATAAGGTCTTATTAGTCGGGGCATCTCGGCTCGGTGCTCTTAGGGACTATGAGCGTTATTCAACTCACCTTAGTAAAGGGGGCAGATACGCGCAGCCATCGAGTTATATGGCTTTCTACCATAACGGAATAATAGATAGAAGGATCCCTAATATACTTGGTTATATAAACAACGTGGTTTTAAGCAAGTATAGGCTGGGTGACCCTGCTCCTTGTATGGTTATGGTTGGTACTGATAGCGAGGAGTTAAATTATAGATTTTTCAATCTCATCGGGAGTATGAGATCCAATAGTGATTTTCGCTTACAACACAGCATTAGAATCATTTTCCTAAGTAGCGAGCAAGATAAAAGAACGCAATTTCTCGGTCGTGAAATTCCAAACGATAAACTCTCAAAAAGCAATAAGGTAATTCGGTTTGTGCAAAGCCAAAAGTATGTGTCTTTATCTCGGTTAAGGACAGCACAAAGCACTAGCGAATTAGAGCCCCCGAAAGAATCCTAGAGTTTTAGACTTGCTTTTTATGTTTACCTTGAATACTATGAGTAACACTATGGAGAGCAGAAAACCAACTGCTGTTGATCTTTTTTGCGGTTGCGGTGGTATTTCCGCAGGATTACGTGCCGCTGGCGTAGAGGTTCTTGCCGGGGTTGATATTGAGCCAACATATATCTGCACGTTCGAGCATAATTTCCCTAAAGCAAAGAGCTTGCAAATTGATATATCGAAAGTCTCTCCCGAAGAGTTTATGAACTTGATTGGTATTAGACCAGGCGAGTTAGATTTTCTTACGGGCGGGCCGCCTTGTCAGGGCTTTTCTAAAAATGTACCTAGAAAGCACCGCTTCCTTGATGATCCTAAAAACCAGCTTATTAAAGCTTTCTTGGACTACTGCGAAATATTAAAACCGCGTTTTGTCCTCATGGAGAATGTAGCCGAGATGAAAAACGGCTTCGATCAATCATACACGGATGAACTCCTGATGCGGCTATGCGAAGAGGGATATATCGTCACTCACGGGGTTCTTAATGCTGCGGATTACGGTGTTCCTCAGCGCCGGCGGCGGGCGTTCTTCATCGCCAATAGAGAGGATATACAATTTAGACTACCTACTCCTACTCATTTAAAAGACAGGGTAAATGGCGGGCTGTTTCCGCTGGCATCGCACGTAACTGTTTGGGAAGCTATCGGTGATCTTCCAAGTAAAAGCCATAAGGAGGGTGATGAGGAAACATGCAAATATGTGTGTGAGCCATTCTCTGAATTTCAAAAGCTCGTGCGGAATGGACGACAGGTAGTTAATAACCATATCGCGCGGCCATTGCAACCCACGCAATATGAACGGCTATCATCAATTAAACCCGGACAAGGCATGAAAGATCTGCCGCCTCACCTCCGTACGAAAGGAGGCTACAGCGGTGCGTATGGGCGTCTGACAAAGGATATGGTAGCGCCGACAATCACCAGGTGGGTTTTCCATCCTGGATCGGGTAGGTGGGGACACCCGGTTGATACTCGATTACTGACCATTAGAGAGATTGCCCGCATTCAGAGCTTTCCTGATAACTTCGATTTTATTGGCTCATACGTGCAGCGTGCTGGTCAGCTCGGTAATGCTGTGCCTCCTTTGCTAGCCCAACGTATTGTTGAATCAATGCTTACTCAAGCGTCCAACCGCGCTAAGAGTTCTATAAATCTTTCGAGCTCTATACGATCCTCGGCTGTAGGGAAAGAGAAGGTCACAACATGAGGATCGTTTTCATCTGGCCACCAATTACTTTCGCCAGAAAAATGTAGTTGATTTTCTCCTAAGCCATGCCACGCCCACCACTTTTTACCTGTCGGCCGGTGGAAACCGTGTAGGGCCGGCAACTGCTCTTTCTTGACTGTTCTTTTAGGCGTTGACCAGCGCCATTCAAAATCTGTGGGATTGAAAATATTAGGAGTTGCTCTCGTGCAAAGTAGTTTCTCAAAATATACAACTCGCCCATTAGGGAAAATAATCAATCGGCTATAGCCGATGCCGTGAAGATCATAAAGCCTAAGGCTTTCAATAGCATGATCATTGCAGAATTTGATAATAGCGCTGCCGAGAGTTTGCACTCCTTCAGATGATTTTTGTGAAGAGGCGATAAGCGCGACTGAATCAGGTATTTTGGCTCTCTTCCATGTTACCGGTGTGGTCGCCATTGTTGATTTCACCTGCCAGCCACATCCCGCGTCGCGCTTAATAACATCAACGAAGTCATAGGTATTCAGAACCTCCCCGCTACGCACATGCGCTAACGCACCTTCTAATACTGCTCCGGGGATGCTCGCGTGAGAGAAGGGAAGTCGAGAGTATTTTGATAGAATATCACCTAATAGCGTGAGTTGTGTTGGAGTGGAGAAGATCGCCTGCCGGCTCATTTTTTCTTCTCCTGCGCTAGCAGTTCAGCAGGTGACACACCAAGCGCATTAGCGAGGCGCAGCACAACAGTTAGAGTAGGGTTGCGCGCCCCCCTCTCGATGCCGCTTATGTATGTCCTGTGAAGAGTAGAAGCGTCGGCTAAATCCTCTTGTGACCAACCGCTAGCTTCTCTCAACTTTCGGACGTTCCTGCCAAATTGCTTCTTAATGTCCACGTTCAGGAGAATGGACGTAAGCAGACTATCAGTCCACAGACGATGAGTAACATTAGTTAAATTATGGATAGAGTTACTAAAGAAACTCGATCTAAGGTGATGTCCACCATCCGCAGCAAGAACACGCGGTTGGAAGAGGCATTGGTCTCCATTTTAAATAGCGCTGGGATAAAAGAATTTACCCGCTATGCACAGGGGCTGCCTGGCACTCCTGATATTGCTTTTACTCAAGAGAAGGTGGCTATATTTTTAGATAGTTGCTTTTGGCACGGCTGCCCAAAACATTTGCGACGGCCAAGTAGCAACACGGTTTATTGGGAAGCCAAAATCGAGAAGAATATAAAGCGAGATAGGCATCAACGCACCGCTCTACGTCGCTTAGGCTGGAGCGTAATCCGAGTGTGGGAACATGAATTGAAGAAACCAGAGGGAATAGTTAAAAAGATTTGTCAAATCCTACAACGTCGTAGCTAAAGCTATCTGCAAAGCAACTCAAAAGTCAGTTTAATATCATCAATCCAATCTAGTAGCAAAATTTGCGGTCTCCCAATAGCTGGGGTGTAAAGAATGTTATTCCCATAATTAGCTTTCAAGAAGACTTCTTAAGATAACTTCATTTAGCAAGAATAGACCATCTGTCCCGTGCATACTCATAAGTAGAATTTCTCTCGAACCATTCGAAACGTAAAGCTAATGACTGAATGCCTGATATTTCTGATGTTTTGAATATGTAGATCGTAGTATTGTTATCATTGCGTATCGCAAAAATAGCAAAGTCGTATTTAGAGATTGCTGGCGTAACTCTAAATCGGTGTAAGCCGATTTGGTGTTCTGGTTGTTGATAATTCGCAAGTGCCATACGAATCTTGAGGGTTTTCTTAGGTGAAATAAAAAACCGGACCTTTCTGCCACGCCCCTTAATGCCCGCAAGCAAAACGCCTGCGCGCTCCGCTTGCTCTAAAATATAAATTATGGTCTGAAGCTTTTGGCCTTCGTTTTTCGATAAGCTTTTTAATCTTTCGGCAAAAAACGTTTTCAACTTTAAAATGTCTAAAGTTGGAGAAGTAATAACTTTTCTTCTGTTATTTCGTAAGAGTGTGAAACCCTTAGGGCCTAAGTATCGAACAATATCCTTACAAAACGTTCCGCGAGAACATCCAGCAAGCTCCGCCCCTTTTTCAAGACTAATATCTCCGCGTTCATAGCGTCGAATAAGAGCGTCCAATCCACCACAGCGCGTGTACCTATTTAAACTGTCCTTGTTCATGTTTTTCTGCATCCTAGGTTGTGTTGACGCAAAGAAGCTAAACTGTTCTACGTGATGACAGTTAAGCTAACCGATGACCAATGGCAGATGATTCTGCCGGTACTGAAAACTTGTCCCCAAGTAAGGCTCGGAGCCGGACGCGATTGTCGTCGTTTCCTCGAAGCCGTCCTCTGGGTTACTCGTTCGGGAGCGCAATGGCGACTCTTGCCACCCAAGTATGGCAACTGGAATGCTGTTTATAAACGCTTCGCCCGTTGGAGTGAACTCAAGGTCTTTGAAAAGTTGTTTGAGCATTTCTCTTCTGACCGCGATATGGAATATCTGATGCTTGACTCGACCATCGTGCGCGCTCATGCCTGTGCCGCCGGCGCACAAAAAAAGAGGGCGCGCAAAGTTTAGGTCGGAGTCGCGGAGGCTTTTCTACCAAGATTCACTTAGCAACTGATGCTTTAGGCAATGCGTTACGCTTCATCTTGACTGGCGGCGAACGCAATGACATCACGCAAGCTGAACAGTTAATTGAAAACCTCTCTGCCGATTATGTGATTGCCGACAAGGGCTATGACTCGAAGGCTTTCATCTTGAAAGTGAAAGAGCGAAACTCCGCAGTCGTCATTCCATCGCGCATCAATCACAAAGTGCAGCGAGAGATTGATGCGCATCTGTACAAGGAACGGCACTTGATTGAAAACCAAATCGGCAAGTTGAAACAGTTTCGTCGCGTGTTTTCACGATTTGATAAGTTGGCAAAGAACTACTTGAGTTTCATCTACTTCGCCAGCACCATCGTGTGGCTCAGATAGTTATGTCAACAGAACCTAGCAATAAGTTCCTCTTAAAGTCGAAATATATATCAAAAGCGGGGAAGTTTCATAAAGTGTTTTCGGGCTTTCTCGGCGCGCGAAGATGAAACCAAGTGGGTATAGATCACGGTGTTTTGAATATTTGAGTGGCCTAGCCAGTCTTGCACAAAGCGGAGATCGTCTCCCGTTTCTAACAAGTGAGTAGCACATGTATGCTTTAACACATGAAAGTGCTGCTTATCCCTGGGAAGTCCTGCCATCTCGCCGTATTGCTTGATAAGAACGTCCAAGCGCTTCCGGCTGATCGGGAGGTTCCTGCGGCTTGGAAAGAGAAAAGGAGAGTCGTCCTCGCGGGCATTCAGATAGGCTTTCAGTATCCGTGCCTCATCCGGTTCCATTGTATGCTGCCCTGAGTAGCTACCCTTTAAACGGTGGCAGTAGATTCTGAGCTGCTTAAAGTCCACGTCGGTCTTGTGGAGCCGCCCAATCTCCGAGGCTCTGAGGCCATGCCGGTAAGCTATAATAAAAATCGCCCGGTCGCGTTTGTTCCCCTCAGCCCTGATCGTATTGAACAGGCGCTTGAGTTCGTCAAAGGTTAGAAAGTTGATTGTCTCTTGTCTGCGTCGGGGCATTGGTACTAATACGATATTTATAGATGGAAGCCTTTAGGAACAATATACACACGGAAGCAAACCGAAAGCTGCGGGAGATGTGGCGCGCACACCTCGCCTTGAACGCTTGGCCGGAAGCGATCCCGAGGCTGTGGCCGCTACAGTACCAGATTATGGAACCTGGTAAGCTGCTCTTTGTCGGACTGAACCCGTCACACAACCAGCGCGATAGCCAACTGCTCTCTATCCAAGTCGGGCAGGGGATTGACCCACTCTCCGACGAGCACGCCAATATCATTCTTCGGCGGGATGAAGAGTCAATGGGTCTGCACGGCGGAAAGCTGCACCCCTACTTCAGACAGTTCACCCGCTTCGACCCAACCGGGAAATGGAACCACATTGATCTGTTCGCCATCCGCCATACGAACCAAAGCGAGGTAGTTGCAGCTCTGCAACTGAATGAAGAAGTCGGGTTGTCGTCCTTATTTGTGAGAGAACAGATTGAACTGACGCTCTCACTTACGGCTGAGCTGCGGCCGCCAGCGGTCGTCGTTGTCAACGCCTTCGGCTCATCAATCGTGAAGCGTTACCTGCAAAAGCAAAACTCAAACTTTGCTCTGGATGACGAGACAGGCTTTTACTGGTCAACGATCAACGGGCGGAGAGTACCGTTCTTCTTCTCCGGGATGCTGACCGGCCAGCGCGCTATTGATAACCACTCGCTCGAACGCCTCATCTGGCACGTCCGTCGTGCACTCATTTCTCAGGCTAGGGCCTAATCTGAACGGGACATTATAACTGTAGTGTCCCGTTCGTCAGTATATCACACCACGAAACATTTAGGATTTGAGTAGGGTAGGGGAGTCAAAAATTTAACTGTAATGTCCCGTAGGGTTTGTATAATACTAAAAACCTGTTGCGCGATAAGGAGAATCCGAACACGGCATCATCCGAGTCGAAACAAACGAGCCAGAGAGCCTGTAAACGTCAATGGAATAGGTCGCAGAGCCATATTGTAGAATGCCCTCAAAAATTATCGCGCAACAGGTTTTAAGAATAACTTTTTATTGGGATATAGTTTTTTGACAGAGAGAAATACGGGTCCCTTTAAAACTACAGACGTTCAAGAGCTTTTAGTATATCATTCACTGATGTTACGCAAAAAGAAATGGCAGTCTCCGCTTGACACGGAAAACATTGGGCTTTAACGCTCTTATCGGTGTTACGCAGTTTTTGATAAATCGCGGTTTTGCTGGGCTGTTTGCCGCTATCAACCACAAAAAGCGGTGGTTTTGCTCAGGAGATTCATCTGTCAAGTTAAAACCCTGAATTTTGTTTGCGTAACATCAGTCATTCATTAAACCTGTTGCGTGATAAGGCTTGAGCAAGCTAATTTGGAATCAGGAGCACAGACCAAATGTCCTTGTATCGCAAATTAGCCCGCAAGCCGAAACTATTTCTCTCAGTCACCGGCATGAACCTCCATCAATTTCAGGCACTGCTGCCACAGTTCACGCAGGTCTATGCCAAAGTAGAAAGAGAGCGTAAGCGCAAAGTCGTGCGCACCGGAGAGAAGCGCCAGCGCCGGGTTGGTGGCGGCGCACGTTTCAATAATTCAATGGCTGACCGCTTGTTGATGCTACTCCTTTACTACCGGCTCTATCTGACCCAGGAGTTTATGACACTGCTTTTCCAAGCCGAAGAGAAAAGCGTCATCTGTCGCTCAATCCAATTGATGCGGCCCGTCTTTGAGGCGGTCTTGCCAGTACCGGAGCGCGCCCGCCAACGTATCCTTTCCCTCGCCGACAAAGAACAGAAGCGGCGGAAAAAGCGGATCGGGTCAGTCGAAGAGTTCCGCCAAGCATATCCCGAATTGACCTTCATCATTGATGGCGTGGAGCAGCCCAAGCGTAAACCCAAAGCCCCCGCCAAACGCAAAAGCGATTACTCCGGCAAGAAGACGCGACATACTCTTAAGCAAATCGTCATCTCAACACCCTCCGGGATTATGGTTGACCAAAGCCCGTCGGTTGGTGGGCGAGGGCATGACTTCAAAGTCTTCAAGGATGACCACGCGGCACGCTCAGTCTGTTCGGAGTTCAAAGACTATCGAGTGACGATGTACGGTGACAGCGGCTTTGACGGCATGAGCGCGCTGGGACTACCTCTCAGCGTGAGGCTCAATGAGAAAGCGCGGCGCAACCATCCATTGACACGCGAACAGAAGAAACTCAATCGCTTGCGCAGCAGCACCCGTATTGAGATCGAGCACACGTTCTCGCGGCGCAAGAAGTACGCAATCGCCTCTGACATTTATCGCAACCGAGATGAAGATTATGATCAGGCGATGAACATCGTTGGAGGCTTGGTCAACCTGAGAGCCTATGACCGAATCTTTCAAAGAACAGGGTTGCAACTCTAAGGCAAGTGAACTGAGCGGCAGCTTTGTTTTTCGTTAAGCTGCCTTATCACGCAACAGGTTTATTGCGCTTCACCCAGCAGTTCTTCTTCGAGGACCCACTGTGTTCCAGACAGATGACAATGTTGGCCCCTATACCCTTGTTAGGCAATTGGGTGAGGGGGGGTTTGGTGTCGTCTGGCTTGCTGAGAAACGCGCTACTTATACAAAAACTAAATTCGCACTCAAGCTCCCAAAGCCCGCACGCGTTAATCCTGGAGCTATCGAGGAGGAAGCAAAACTTTGGGAGAAGGGAAGTGGTCATAGAAATGTTGTACCTATCATCGAAGGAAACGAGTATGACGTAATAAGGAATGGTCAAGTTATTGCGCCGAGACAAATTGTTATCGTCAGTGAGTTTGTGCCAGATGGAACGCTGGAAAAATGGCTAGAAAAGCAGGGTGGCAGGGCATCAGTTGAAGCGGCGACAGCCATGATTTCTGAAATATTAGAGGGGCTAGTCTATTTACACTCACAAGGGATAATTCACCGAGACCTAAAACCCGCTAATATTATTCTTCAAGGACAAACTCCACGCATCGCGGACTTTGGTATCTCTCGAGCTCTTACTACGGGTACTTATCATTTCACGGGGCCCTTGGGATCTCTTCCTTATATGGCTCCAGAAACCATAGCGAACAATCCATCTAATAGGAGGATCTCTAAGCGTACAGATCTTTGGTCCGTAGGAGTAATATATTATGAACTACTGACGGGTGATCAGCCGTTTCCTCTACGTTCTATGGGCGATATAGCGGCCTGCATGGAAGCGATTAGAAAAGCTATTCCGCCCCCGCTCCCATCCTATGTTCCTCTAGCTATTCAAAATGTAATCAAGAGCGCGCTACGAAGAAACCCTAAAAAGCGTTTTCAATCGGCATCTGAGATGCTAAGGGCTGTGAAAACAGCTTCCAGACCAGTACCAGTTCCAGCCCCCCCTATCCCAGTCGTTCAAGGGCCTTCCGCCTTAGACCGAATAGCGGCCTTCAGATTATCCCGTCGCCTTATCCGCAATACAATTTTAGTACTTGTAACACTCACTCTAATTTTTATAGGCTGGACTCAATATATAAATTTACCAAAATCCTACCTAGAGAGTGGTATGCGGAAACTAAATGGTGGCGATGAGGATGGCGCTATAGCGGACTTGAGTTATGTAATCAGCCGGGAAAAGGATAACGCCGAAGCTTATTTACTACTTGGCCATGCTTTCTATAACAAAGGAACAAAAGAAGATTTACAAAAAGCTATCAGCAACTACAGCATGTTTATTAACCTTGAGAAAGATGAGCCGGAAGGTTATATCCGTCGAGCCCTATCACGTCGTATATTATGTGACTGCGACCAAGCAATTGAAGACCTGACCATAGCTATCAATCTTAAAAATGATAGGCCGGACTCCTACACATATCGAGCGGATGTTTTTGATGATAAGGGAGACTATAGCAATGCAATAAAAGACTTGGATCAAGCTATACAACTACGCAACGACGATCCTGAACTTTACATATCCCGCGCGCGTCTATTTCGCCAAAGGAATAGTAAGGGAGATACGGAGAATGCTATTAAAGACCTTACGCGGGCCATCGAGACTGGCCAAAACAAACCCGAGTATTACATTTTGCGTGCTACTCTCTTTAGCGATGAAGGACGAATTGATTTAGCTATTAAAGATTATGACGAGGTGATTAACAGGCAGAAAGACTCACCTGATAATTATATTGCGCGTGCGAAATTGTTCTTTGCAAAAGGCGATGTAACGAACGGGATTAAGAATTATGACCAAGCAATAAAGTTGAAGGAAGGAGCCCCTTCTCTCTATTTCGAGCGGGGGAATATCCTGATACAACAAGAAAAATATGATCTCGCCATTGAGGATTTCGATAGATACAGCAACGTCAATAAAGACGCCCCAGCCGCGTACTATAATCGTGGGATTTGTTATTACTATAAAGGCGACTATACAAAGGCAATCGAACAGTTAACCCAAGCTGTAAAGTTGAGCAGCAGCAGTGCCCCAAATGAAAATGTTGGCTACAGTTATTATATGTTAGGTTTGTCTTACTTTGACTCTGAAAATTATGATAAAGCAATTGAGGGGCTTACCCAAGCCATAAACATTTGGCTTGCATATGATAAAACTCAAAATACCGCTGCCAGTGTGGATTCCCCAAGTGATTTATCTGAGGAAACTTGCACTTGTAATCCAGCCGAAAAAATTTCTAAGCCGGCAGAGAAGCCCAAGCCCGTCTCAGTTGTTAATCCTGACGCTTACTTTTTCCGTGGTCTCGCATATTTAAATAAGAACCGTCGAAATGATGCAGTCGCAGATCTTAGAAAGACTGTTGAACTAACAACGGACGATGAGAGGCGCATAGAAGCGCAAGCAAAACTACGTAGTCTTGGCGTCAAATGAATCCCTAACTTTACCTATAGGAGTGATAGAAAATGCGACTACTTGAAAGCATCCGCAAATGGATCGACGGTGTCTCTCAGCTATCTATCCCTGAATCGACACCCAGATTCCCCGCGGAAGAATTTTTAGTCAAACTCTCGCGCGAGATTGATGCTGTTATGAAGAAAGAAATTTGGAGATCACCTGAAGGGCCAACATACCTTCCAGGTAAGTTCATAGTCTTTCTTAACAGTGAGGCTGATAAGGAATGGAGAGGGCCTAAAAGGCAAGCCCTTGAACAAACCTTGATAAACATTCTCTCAGAGAGGGCCCGTGCATTAAGTGGTAAAGCGCCCTTAGCTGTCGAAAGTTTCGCGGTTGAGCTGAGGGTTGACGGCACACTCAAGAAGGACGAAATTAGGGTGCAGTCTGTTTGGGATGACTCTAATCCAGAAGCGACAGTTCCTATCTCGTCAAAATATCTTGAGGGCGGACCTGAAGAAACCATTGTACACATTCCGACAACTGAAATTTTCACCATTGAGGTATGGCGCGGTAAATCGAAAATAGCGAACTTCCCATTTGCGAAATCTGAAATCACAATAGGGCGTGGTTCTCAGACAACCGCTGTAGACTTACCAATCAAAGGAGATCCAGAAGTAAGCCGAGTACATGCCATTTTAAAACTGGACGATGAAACTCAGTCTTTTTGGCTCACGGCCAAGGGTCGTAATCCTACTTTAGTGGCCAATCAACAGGTGAGAGTTAACAAGGCCATACAGGTAACTACCAAGGATAAGATTGAGATTTCTAGTTTTACCCTACGCATCCAGCCAATGAGTAAAAAGAAATCAGTTAGGCCATCTAAAGGTGTCAAAAAGAAGGCATCAAAACATAGAAGAATAAGTCGATAAAAGGCTTTATCTTAACTGCTACATAACAAGGATTATTGGACTTAGCATCGGTGATAAGCATTGTGCGGATAGTTAGCGCCGCAGTTATTGCAGTGGCGTGTTGAACCACCGCTGTGTTCCTCATAATGCCGGCGTAGCGCTCCTACGGTTCTAAATGAGAGATAGCAAATTTTGCATTTGAGCTTATGTCCCGACATAGAAGTTAATCGAATAAAGAATAAAGTGTATCGTCCACCGGCGAGGCCCAGATGCGTTTTAAGATAATCTCCGGGTGCAATATGTAAGAGGGAACTTGTCGCTTTCGTCCGTTCTCCTCGGTTTCTATCTGTTGAGTAAAAAGCCGTGAGGTAGTAAACCAGAACAGGGGAGAGGGCTTGCTGCCTGACACTGCCGGATGAGCGGCGGCACTTCGCAAAGTATCTGCCCAATCATCATCAATGGTTTCTATCAAGACCGCGCGCACCCGCTTAATACTGTAATCCTCTTCATGTAGTCGCTGCTTTACTATGTAATGAAAGTGGGCGCGTAGCTTCCGGTTATGTTTTTTAATAGAGGTGTGTTTACGGTCTGCTTCGTAGAAGAAATTGGCGTACTGCCTTCCTTTGGATTCTTCCGGGAAGTGGAGTGTGAAAAATGAATCTGGCCGGTGAGGGAGTACTTCGGTTTGATCGAGTTCCCGCCAGTTACCTTTCTCATCATAATTGAGCTTGGCGACTTCAATCCGGTTCCAGAGCTGCGGGCCTTGTTTGAATGTAGCAAGCGCGACCTTGCCCTTAGATTGCCGACAAGCCAGCTCAAGCATGGTATGGAACCGGCTTATCATCACTTCATGCTGAAGGTGCATGAGCCGGCCCTGCTCGCCGTCTATATTATGACCGAGGTTAATGTCACTATAGGCTTTCTCCTTGCTCCGCTTTACGCCTTCCCAATCGAGATCATCTCTTGTCGCCCCATTGTTCACCAGTAGCGTGAGCGAACGGGCGTCATCAACATAGTAAATAAACTCTCCGGGATTGCCGACGCGGGGGAAGGCAAAACGGTTGATAAAGCCTTTATGGTAAAGGCTCTGTAAGTGGCGCTTGGTGATGCGGTCATTGCCGCCGTCCAGGGCACACACTAAAGATGTAGGTAAAAACTTATACCGTTCGATTATTCCGATGATTTCTATTGAGCGCTCGGTGATTTCTCGCGGTGGTAATCGTTCCGGGTCGCGCTTGTATTTATGTAGCCGCTGCTGCATTGGAGGGTAATTATTCTCTGCCGATAGGGTCAATATCTACACTATCGAAAACAGTTTTCTTGCGCGCCTTCGCGCTCGCTTTGCGCGGGATCACATTTTTAATTAGGGATTCGTCGGCTGGTGGTAGTAGGTCTATTGTTTCGCGCGCGGCGGTAAGAAATCGCGTCTCGTTTTCTTCGAGCAGCCGGTCAACTTCTGGGCCGGCAATGGCGTGCTGCGCGTCGTAAACTGCTTTCTCATACTCTAGCAGATTATCAGTTGGAATAAAATAATCGTTCACGAAAGGGATTTTGAGCGGCTGCGTGCGTGCGGTATCAAGTTTGATAAAACAATGCCGCTCCTGCTGATACTTCAGCATCTCGGCCACTTTGCTAACTTTATCTTCGCGGCTCCACTCCGCTTCGCTCCCTAGCTCTTGGATAGGAATTGGAACCCATACCGGCACGACCGTTTCGCCCTGTGTTTCGCTAAAGCTCTCACTGGTTGATTCTCCTTCAGAGTAAGAATTTGAAGAGAACGAAGATGATGAACTGGAAGTTGCGCTGCTTGAACCTTCGTTTTCAGTAAACCATCCCTCTGTTTGCATCATCATGGGAGTGCCAAACGTGTAGGGTGATCCCATACTCTCGCCTGAACTTGCCCCGGTGCTTTGCCCGCTTGCTTCGCCTGAGCCGCTGCTGCCGCCGTAGCTGTTGCTTCTGCCTGTACTACTCCCCTGGCTGGTGCTGCGGGAACGGATGATGCGGGTCTGTTCTTCATACAGATGCGTCGTGTGGTAATAGGCTTTTTTTATCTGCCTCGTGTTGAGGTCAGATAAAAACATTTCATTGGCGATGATGCAGGAGTCCTCATAATCAAGCCCGCCGAAGACTGCCCTGATGCGCGCGTTGGTAAAAATTGACTTTCGGAGTTGTGGGTTATCCGCGAGGTGTCCCAAGTGCTGGTGCGCGAGGATCATGTGGAGGCCGCCCTTTCGCACCTGATCGAGCATCGCGCTTATGTCGTCGGTGATGTACTCCTGAAATTCGTCCAAGTACAGACTGAATGTTTTAGGCTTCGTGCCGGCGGGAGCTTGTAGGGCGCGCGTCATTGCCGCCTCGAAAAACTCGTTGAGAAACAGTGAGGCGAACACGCGTGCTGATTCACGGTCGAGAAAACCGGAATTACCAAGATTAACTAGCACGATCTTCCCCTTGTCCATCGCCTCAATTAAGTTAAGGTTGCTAGAGGTCATTCCCATAAATCGCTTGATGGTTTTCGAGGCTAAAAATCTGCTCAATCTGTTCTCAGTAGAGAGTACAAATTCTTTCCAGTCCCGGTACGTTTTAATCTGCTGTAGCTGCTGCCACTGCTGCCTGATATACGGATCGCTGACCACACGCACCGCAAAGTCCCGCAGTTCCGGCTTATCGAATTGGAGGAGCTGCGCCGCGTTGGGTAGCGTCTCCTGCTGTTCGACGGCGAAGGTATAAAGCAGGCGGCAGACACGCTCAAAGCTCGGCATCAGATTAGTGTCAGTGATGCCCCAAGGTCTGATTGTGGCATCAATGCGGCGGCTCACCTGGGTCGCTACATCCTGCCCTTGATTCATAAATGGATTAAAGCCGGTGACGTAATCTGGCTCCGAAGGGTTGATGAGGATAAGAGAGCGAAAGTCATAGCCAACGCCTACCCGTATCTGCGCGCAGTATCGGAGTATGTCTTGATAAAGCGTGCCGTGCCAGTCGAGCAGGCAGAAGCCCTGCCCGTCTTCAATATTCTTCCGTATCATCCACTCCAAAAACTTACTTTTACCTTTACCGGAGCCGCCGATGACGTGCATGTGCGTGCTTTGGCGCATCTCTTCGGTGATGGCGAGAGGCTTACCATCTGCCTGCTGACCGATGACTATTGGTTTCATGGCACCATTTTCTTTCTGATCGCGTCCATACGCTGGCCGTACACCCGCTTGATGTCCTGTTCCAGTTCCGGCGGGTTATTCTTCAGCGCCTCTACCATCTTGTTATGCTCTGTGGCGAGTTCGGCAATTAGTTCCGCCGCTACATCGCGCGGGGGCGGGGGTGGCGCTGGTGGTAATGATGGATTTACTTGTAGGGTCCTCAGCTTTCGCTCTACCTTTTCGAGCAATCGTTTATTTTTTTGTATTTCATTGCTGACAGCTTGTTCTCCAAGGCCCGTTAAAGCACTGAAGACACCACCCCACCCTGAATCACCGAGTTGGCTGGCTCCCTCCCTGCGCCGATCCTCTAAAGCAGATTTCCCGTCTCGCAGCCGCTCGATCTCATGCTTGGCGGTGATGCGGTAGTGCTCTAGTTCATCCTCAGAAAGTCCGTCTAGCGCGTGAGGGTCTGAGATGAAATTTTCTAAATCCTCCTTCCACGCTCGTTGGCGTTCTTCCTTTACTTTCGCATCCTCTGACATTTGGTTGAATCTGTCTTTGAGCCTGCCCCAATCATCCCTTGCTTGCTGCCTTCTCCATTCGATTGAATCGTCATCGTCCCAAGAACCCATAACCATTTCCTTTCTCACTGAGAGGTATTTGACAGATAATGCCACCTGTGGTATAGTAAGTCTTTTGTTATCAACATCTTACCGCCTCCCTTGATTGTGCCAGAGGGGTATCAACGGGCAATAGAGCCTTGATGGTAAACCTCTCCAACAACCGAAGGAGGAACATAAGCAATGCCTGACACATCATCCGTGGTGTTCAGCTATCTCTACCTGCTCGCAAGAGCTGAGGAGCGCGGCTACGTTTATCTCACCCATGAACTGCGCGAAATGATTGACAGCATTATCAAGCAAGTAAAGCGCGATAATGTTGAGCAGGCCGTCGAAGCTTTAAGGAGTTTCAAAGAGCTTCTGGCACTGCTCGAACCGATCATTGAGAAAGGTCGAGAAAATACGCCGGCGGAACTGCTGGTCAAAAACGTGGAGAACAATAAAGTGCTTCTCCCTATAGCAAAAAAGTCGTCAACGACCGCCAGCCTTCACGAGTGGGCAATAGAGGATCAACGCCTGATCGAAGCCAACACCGCTATTGACGCTATGATGTGAAGAAGATGACGGAACTGCTGGTCAACGCATCTGCTTTACATGGCGCTAGGTTTAACCAACCTAGCGCTTTTTGTTTACCCTACGACACCCGCTGAAACAATTTTTATATACCGCTCCGCTATCTTGCGGCAAGGGTTTTCAGACATAGCCAGAGCGCATATTTCGCTCTCTGGCCCGCCTTTGTGAGTCCAGAGGTATTTTGACCAGGGGCTCAATGCAACGCCCGCTCCGGGTCATTTTGAGCGTTTGGGCTAGTTTGGTAGTTCCTCCCCGCCGCCTAAGCGTGAGCGCAGGCTACCCTGCTTTCAGGTAAAGGCGCGGGTCACGCGCCTGATCCCGGAGCGGCCTGGAACGTGACTACGGTTAGTGGACACGTTCCGGGTGCTGGCTCGCGGTTAGCAAGCCAGCAAGCGCAGCCGAACGCCGCGTTACGAGCGAGCTTGCGAGCGAAGTGTATTTAGCGGTGGTCGGGGAAAGCAGGGTAGCCTGCGGTAAGCAGGCGGCGGGGAGTTAGTAATTAGGCGTGATTAGCGCAGTTAGTTATACATACCTAGTATGTACATTTTTATGTATTGCCTCTAAGTCGAAAAGAAGCGCAAAAAACCGGCATAGTTACGCCGGTTCTTCTTCTGGTCTTAAACTGATTCGATTTTTGATTCTATGGCCGGATCGTGAGTGCATTTCTTCATCGCGCCGCTCGGGTACTTATCACTCCTCACGCGCCGGAAGCCGGTGCTGTCGCAGATCGTGCAGGCGCGGGTGACAGCCTGGGTAGCCTCTAGAGTTTCTCGTTCTTTCTCCTTCTGTTTATCCTGAAGGAAGTCGAGCGGCGCGGCGTAATTCTTTTCGATGGCCTCAACCATCCAGCCGGCCTTGTTCTGAGGGGCGGCATTCCGGTACGGCCACGTCTCAAGCTGTAGCTTGACCGCCTCCCGGTTGAGGCTGACTAGCTCGAAGGCTTTGCCGGTCGTGATGCCAAATTCAACAATTAGCCGGCCAATAAGGTGCTCGTCCTCTTGGGTGATGACGGATAGATTTTGAGCTTCTATGGGCGGCTCAATCCCCTGCTCTGGCTCTAGCGGTAAAAGCTGCCCTTGCTGCGGGCCTTCTGTGCTGGTTTGTGCCTTTTGGCCAAGCCGTTTCTTGCGGTCTTGGTGGAACTTTTCACCGTGCCGCAAAACCACTTTGTAATCCTTCTTATCAGAGGTTTTTTGAATCTCCCACGACTCAAGGTATCCATGCTCTACCAGCTCATCGAGCGAGGGGGCAAAGTTGCGTTTAATCTCTGAAAGAAAGTGATACTGCCTGATGCGGAGCAACTGGCATATCTCATCGTAACGCTTTTCAAAGTAGCCCTCTTCCCTGCTGGCAAACAGCCATATTTGCAGGAGCGGCACAAGGGCTTTCGTAATGTGATTTTTAAGCTGCTTGTAAGCGTCAAAATCTACGGGCAGCAGATAGTTGTTATTGATATTCTCAAGCTGCCAGTCGGAGAGCCACACATAGTTCTTTTCGGCCAACTTGCCCGGCTCTAATTCCCTGCCGAAACTCACGGCCCGATCAAACACGCGGAAGCGGTCTTTAGCCCACACCTTCTTGCCGGCGAGATACACGACGCCCTCTGAGATGATGCCGGTATTGCTCATCAGGTCGAGCCACTCGGAGATGTCTTGGTAGTTCTTGCCGGCGTCGGCCTGCTCTAAAAGCTTCAGTAGTTCGGCGGTGGTAAACGAGATCGGGTTAGTTACTTCCCCTCTCTCCTGTCTCACGTCATTGATGATTTTCTGAAGGGCTAGGTACTTGTCCTGATCGGCTGTCACGGGCAGCCCGTAGATCGCTGCCGGCACAATCGTAGCCTTCGCCTCGATGCGCTTACCGTCAATGATTTTGGTAAAGGTGATGGTCTTGGATTTTTCGTCTTTGATGCGCTTACTCGACGGGGTGAAGAAGCCGAGCGAGATAAGATTCTTTTCAATCTTGATGAAGTCGGGGGTGCGGAGGGCTGCTTTTTTTCGGGGCGCTAGTTGCCTCTCGGTTGTTCCGATTGCTGGTTGTTTCACAGTACCTTCGGCCTCGGTCAATAGTCGTCGCGCAATCAAGTCCTGAAAGTGGTCGGATGTTTCCATAAATGATTTGATAAAGCAACAACATTCTTCCCTCTCTGTTGTTGTCTAATAATTGTTTAAATACGTCTGATAATGTCTAGCATTTGGCTGGCCCTTTATTTATATGGTTTTAGAGGTAATTCTCTTGAGTCGGAGTACGGAGTTTCTTGAGTTGAAGTACGGTCTTCCTTGAGTTCAGGTACGGAATCTCTTGAGTCGGAGTACGGAGTTTCTTGAGTTGAAGTACGGAAGGATTTGAGTTGGAGTACGGCTGGAATTGCTGCCGGCTATACACTCAGTCACTACTGACTACACGGCTGCTGAATAGCAAAAGAGCCGGGGAGTTTCATAACATTTTTTAGGATTGCTTTAGGGTCTTGGTTTCGTGAGTGACCTAAAAGTGAATTCATTATACCACATTGCAAGGTGGTCAATGGGGGAGTGTCAACCCAAAGCGTGTCGCCTTTGTCATCTTGCCGAAGCTGATAGCTTCGGCAAGATGATTTTCAAAGGCTCCTGGATGATCCTCAAAGCGCATAAACCTAGTAGGGTAATCTCGGTGTGCGCTCCCGTTGCAATAGCGTGTTGGGCGAACGCTTTACCTGGGGTCTCTTCCCTACATTCGACGCCTCAGTTAGCAAAAGGGAAGATTCCAGGAGCTTACTTTTCATTATAACACTTCCGTTTAACTACCCTCTTGACATCCTCTTATCAATCGCTCTCAAACCTGGCACTCTTACAGTATCCAAGTCGAAAGGGGGACTGATATGGAAATGACAAAAGCATGGGTTGATTTCAACCTGATTAAAGCCGCCGTCACAATGGAAATGTTGATTGTGCAATACGGCATAACCGGCCTCGCACGCAACGGCGAAGAGATGCGCGGCGTCTGTCCAATACATGAAGGAAAGAGCAAACGGGAGTTCGCGGTCAATCTCGTCAAAAACACGTTCTGCTGTTTCGCGCCCGTCTGTAAGGCGCGCGGCAACGTGCTTGATTTCACCGCCCGAATGGAGCGCTGCACAGTGAAAGACGCGGCGCTAAAACTTGATGAGTGGTTTGAGGTCACAAAGCAGGAAGCAGGGGAGGGCGTGGAGGCGTCCGAAAGCCTGCCGGCAGACACGGGGGATGCCGTTACATCTCTCCTCGCAGAAGTTGAAACGCACGTCTCTCGCTCACTTCATCACGCCACACTCGCTGAAGCTAAATTCTCAGCCCTCAAGCAAATCCTAGCCGCTCGGTAATTCCCTTCCCGCCAGGTAGAAATCTCAATCAATTTTTACCCGCTAGAAGATCGCCCCGGCGGCTCCGGGCGAAGCCTGTTCTGTCCGAGTGCTAGAACCCAACACCGAAACGAAAGGAACTGATATGAGTACAACAGAAGGAACGGAAAATGGGAGAGCGGCTGTCGAGCCTGAAGTGCTGTCGCCCGCGAGAGGCACGCTCCTCTCGAACTCACGGAAAACCCAGAAGGTGACGCGCGCGGAACTGGCGCTTATCGAGACGCCGGAGCCGACCGACACCTTCCAGCCGATCCCGCACGCGCGGCTCATCGAGGGTCTGGAAGAGTCGTTAGCCTTCCGGCATATCCAGGTAGTGCGCGAAGAGTACGCGGTCTCACCGGACGGCATGAAATTGTTCGGACTCCTCGAACTGAACGCGGAATTTCAGGGGGTGCGTTTCGCCATCGGCCTCCGCAACGCCAACGACAAATCGATGCGGATCGGCATGGTCGCCGGCTACCGTGTCTTCGTGTGCGACAACATGGCTCTCTCGGGCGACTTCAAGCCGCTCCTCGCCAAGCACACCAAACACTTCGACCTTGTGGAGTCCGTCTCCATCGGTGTTGACCGCATCCAGCGCGGATTCGGACCGCTGCGCGGCTCGATAGAGGCGATGCGCGCCCGCCAGCTTACGACCGACGAGGCCCGCTCGGTCATCTACCGGGCGTTCATGGAGAACCGCTTTCCCGTTAAGCTCTTGAAAACGGTGCATCACGAGTTCTTCATCGCCCCCTCCTACGACGAGTTCAGGCCGCAGACCGCGTGGAGCCTGTCGAACGCATTTACCACCGCGTTCAAGGAACTCGCGCCGGTGCGCCAGTACGAAATGACGGCCCGCCCGGGAAAATTTCTCCAACCATTTGCTCAGACTGTCTAAACACCCGCTCAGTCTTTGCCACTTCAGCAACTGTTCGCTTCATCGAACGGTTGCTTTTTTTTCTTGGCCTGATTCCATATTCCGGCTCCGATGAGCCGGGGGTGGGTGGGTTCCGCCGCCGACCAAAAGGCTCGCCTCTCGCGAGCATAAAAATTGCGCAGGGGCTGTTAGTTCCCTGCGCTTCTTCTGGCGTTATCAGACGTGTAACGCTTCTTTGATTTTCCGCATTTCCCCTTCGAGCTGCTGCACGCGCTCACGCACGTCAATTAGCTCTCGTAAATCTTCAAAGCCTTCCTGCACCATGCGTGCTAGTGACTCCACTTGTTCCTCGGTATGAGTGATGAGGATTTGGCTTTGCTTCTCAAACCTGTCATCCATTTGGAGGGAGATTTTTAATAGTTGTTCGTCGAAATAGTCTTTAGAAATTTGCATATGGCAAGTAAGTTAATGGTAAGGGTAGCCTAGC
>MWWH01000062.1_pt1 | contig 25504 bp, 23 predicted proteins | sample 1047231 | NCBI WGS metagenome assembly MWWH01 (sample SAMN06349967, study PRJNA376086) | soil metagenome | isolation source: MG3-2 sample Antarctic (ecotone) soil | place: Antarctica | collected 2015-01-13 | reverse complement strand
CTTGCTTCCGTGTTTCTCGTAATATTCTTCTATTGTCATTGCATCAAATTATAGTCGCGGCATCTTCAAAAAATATTCTCGTGCTTTTTGCTCTCGGCTTGATGAAACTAATGCCGTATAGATCACCGTGTTTTGAATATTTGAATGTCCTAACCAATCTTGTAAAAATCTAAGCTCCGCGCCTTTCTCTAATAAATGTGTAGCTATCGAATGTTTCAAAACGTGAAAATGCCTTTTTTCTTTTGGTAAATTTGCTGCTTCCCCATATCCTTTAATCAAAACGTCAAGCATTGCCCGGCTGATCGGCGAACCTTTTCGAGTTGGGAAAAGATACGGTAAAGAATCTTCCCGCGTTCGCAAGTATGCTTTCAAAACTCTGACCTCATCGGATTGTAAAGGATGTTCCCCCGAAAGGCTTCCTTTGTTCCTGTGGATCATCATTCGCAAGGTTTTAAGGTCAACATCTGTTTTCCTTAAAAGTCCTACTTCGCTTGCTCTGAGTCCGTGACGATAGGCAAAAAGAAAAATAGCTTTGTCGCGTTTACTCGTTATATTCTCGAAAAGCCGTTTCGTTTCGTCAAATGTCAAAAACTTTATTGTTTGACTGTGCCGCGCCCGGCTACCCGGCTTTGCAGAGATTTTAGGATTCGTTTTTTTCTCCGTCATTTTTTAGTTGCTTATCATTTTGACTCTTTTCGATCCCAACACGAAATATCGTTGCACTACTACTAACCACACTCATAATTGAGCGATTTGAACTAAGAACATAAATACGATTCATCTGCTCTCTCGACATTCTCTCCATTGAGGCGATCTCAAACCAAGTCTTAATGTTTGAGATTTTATGGGCGTAATATTTGGGGACGAACGATTTTTTCTCCTCTTTCAACAAATAATAAACCTGACGAAGTAAGCACTGATAAGCTACATACTCGCCATTCCATCCCTCTCGTATAATCAAAAAAAGATTCGTTCTAACATTTCGTGCGATCTGATCATTCAATGAAGCTAAGAACGGTTCACCTATTCTCTGTCCCATCTTTCCAAGTAGCACTGTTCCAAGGTTTTCTAATACTTTTGTATGTTCCTTGATCGTGTTTCCTTCGTCATCTGTCCGAACCTTTAAGGCGATGTGTGCAATCTCTTCGGCTCCGTAATTTGGCTTCAATCTTGGCGTAACCTCTTCTTCTTTCTTCATACATTCGTGGGCGGAAACTCCCTTTGCGCTCCATTATTTTTGTGTAATTCGTGACAAAATTATTAGACAAAATAACTGTTTTGTCTAATACAAGCTCAAATTCCGACATAACTCTCTTATATTTGGGGTGTGGAGAAAACTAGGATAACGACTGTAATGTCTAATACAGTTTTTTTCTTGCGTTTATACAAGAGCATATTCAATTGCAACATTTCTACACATCGAATTATATTTTTTAATAAATCATTCTTGCTGCCTTTCTTCTAAAAGTTTCCTAAATATCATCAAAACTGCGCTTTCTTCCGGCTGTCGGTTCTATTCGGTTGTATTCGGGAGCAGGTAGTTCTTGCCCGCATTGAAAGTTCACCTTTACTTCTAGCTGCGCTCGGCTGCTACTATCTTCCGGATTCCACTTTTTGTTCATTCGTGATTCCGGTTTTGTAAAATGAAGTTTCTTCATCATTACGGGTCTAAGGTTTGTTGAAATTAAAATAATCTGATTCTTATCTAACCGGCGCAGTTCGTCGGCGGTTTTCAAATCACGAGCGTGTTCCTTTGTTCCAATGTTCTTGGAAACTTTTTTATTTAGAAAGCTGCCCGACTCACTGTAACTTTCCGTATCTGAAACGTATGTATATTGACCTAATTGTCTGCTAAATTCTTCTGCTGTCTTTCCCTGGATGCCTGATAAAAGCAATTTATTATTGAAGTTATCCAGAATCGTTTCGGCTTCTGATTTTCCGTAGGTTGTCGCAAGTTGTGAAATCGACTGCAATCCGGCGTTTATCGCTACTCCCTGCCCGCGCATCAACGTAATATGTTTTTCAAATTTCTTGATTTTTCCTACGTTTGCAAATTCATCAAAATATAAGTTCACCGGCACTTTTCCGGTTGTTTGCTTTAAAAGCTGCGTAATAACAATCGAAAAAAATATCGTTGTTAAAGTCTCCAATTTTTCCACATCGTCCTGTCTCAAACACCAATAAACTTGACAAGGTTTTTTCCTTAATTGCCCGAAGTTAAAGACGTTTTCATCGCTGCTTGTAAATCTGCGAATTGCCGGATTATTTAGAAATCGAAGTTTGCCCGAAAGCCCTTGGATAACACTGCTCTTATTCTTTTTATCCGATTCCATAAACGCTGCAACTAATCGACGGGCAGCTGGTATAGGGGAATTTTGTAAAACATTGGCGATGCTTTCTACCCCCGAAGTTAATAAATTATAAAAGTGCGTCGGCGTCGGTATTTTGCTGTGTGCGATATGGAGTAAAATTCCGGTCATCAGTTCTTCTTCGGCATCGCTCCAAAATTTACTCTCGCCGGTTGCTTTCCCGCCGCTGCCGTGAACGATTGCGCCAGCTACGTTTTCGGCGTAGTCAATATCTTTACAATAGGCAACAAAATTAAAAGGTGTGCTGTTGTCCGGGTCGGTCGGGGCAAACCTAATCGGACTGCGTTGGTTATAGGCGGTTTCATTCCAAAGTTCCGATTTCGGATCGGTCGCTACAAAACTTGAATTTCCGGCATCGTGGCAATTCGGCAAGAAAAAACTGCGGCTTTTGCCCGCTCCGGTCGGACCTACTATCAAAGTATGTTTAAGCGCGGTGTCGCGGGGCAAAAATACAAGTTTGGTTAAAACTTTCAAATCTTTAACCGTGCCGACCTTAACATCGCCGTAGTGGTATTGCCCTGTTAACTCCTTAATTTCGTGAACGTGGGCAAAACGGGCAGTGCCATACTGGTCGCTGTTGCTGTGTTTACCACTGCGGTTCTTGCTAAAAAATTTTTGCAGAATTACAACAGCAATGAATAACAAAAAGCCGCCAAAAATAAAATAATCGCCGTTTTTATTTATTGCGTCCGTCGCTGCATCTATTCCAGTCGTCGATGTGGTCTGCGTGTTGGCGGTTGGCACAATAACTTGTTTTTGCTGATTTGCTTCGCCGATTGCCGCTTTTGTAATCGGCTGTTGTTTTAATTTCTTCTGCTGCTGTGAAGTTTCCATAGTTTTAATGCCTCTTTATTTGCCTCTGCTGTCGCCGCGTTCATCGCGTTCTAACCGGTTGCGCTCCACTCGTTCAGCCGCTGCTTGAGCTTCTCGAATCGTTGAGTCAAAACTTCGATCTGCATCTGCAATTCGCTGTTCGCCCGCATCAATCGATTGTTTTGTTCGTTCGCCGCTGTCAGTTCGCTGTTCAATCGATTGTTGGCTCTGTTTAATATTTCGTTCGCTGACTTCAACTGCTTCACGTCCAGCTGTAACTGGTCGTTTATCTGCATTAATTCTGGTTTGGTCATGGTGTATTACTCCTGCATCGCGGCTTTCCCTTGACCGCATATTTTCTTTAACTTTGGATTTGATAAGATCGCCGTAACGCTGCGGCTTAGGTTCGTTAAAATCCCTGCCGTCTTTTTTCGCGGAGGCTTTTCTTTTATTCCACTCGCGGGTCTCACGGCTCTTTTCTGCGAACTGCGGCGCATAGCGCGTTCCATATTCTGAATCAAATTTCTTTGCCCAAGCCGAATCAAAATTGTAAAAAGTTTTAGGTTCGATTTGTAATTTGCTGCCATCTTTTAATTTGTTATCAATCCACACATGCGTATGTGTCTGCCCTGCCTTATCGGTATGAACGGTATAAATAGCACGGGCATCTGACAGCATTTCTTCTAAAAATTCACGGGTCATTTGGATAGCTTTCTCCGGCGTTTCAGTTCGATCCCAAGAAAAAATCATCGTTTGATGATTCCGATCTTGGCGCATCGGAACTTCTTTGCCCTGTTTGTTTATTCGAGTTTTGGTGCTTTTGATTCGTTGATTTTTCCGGCTCTCAAGCTCCCGCGTTTCGCCATACGCCATCGCCGCATCGCGCCTACTTTGCAAATCATCGGATGCAATTCCGTTTTCAAGCTCCGGCATATTGTGGTAATGAATGGCTGCAACCTTACTTAATCGCGTTATATATTCACAATTTTGCCCGCAAAGATCAGCCGGTCTTTGGTTGTCGTATTTACAAATTGCCACGTTTATTAAAATTTCTCCGATAAGGTTTTAACAAGTTTCTTTGTTTCAGCGGCGGCTTCTTTGGCTTCAAGTATCGCTTGTTTTAACTCATCAACTTCTGGATTTTGTTTCCGCAACATTTCCAAGTTCAGCGCATTTCTGGTTTGTGTTTTATTTAATAATGAAACTTGCAACACAAAATCAAACCACAATTCTTGCAATTCTTCCGGCTGTGGCAACTCGTTAAGTCCAGCGAAAAGTAAGAATTTCGATACGCTTAAACCGTAAAAATTCGCATTTTTCCGTATCGTTTTTTCTTCATCCGGCTGCACATAAACTGAAATATGTTTGTTTTTAACAGACATAATTTTCAAGATTTAACAACTCTAAACGCTCAGTTAACTCACCTAAATGTTCGCGCTTCCGCACAATTTCTAACTTAATATCTGAACTTCAGCAGCAAAATTCACATCTTTACCCTGCTCAAAACTGCTTTTTAACTGCTCTAATTCTGCACGATTCGCTGCCCTGATTTCGATTGCAATTACACGTTCGTCATCCAAATTCGGCGTTTTCACAATCAAAATTCTGTTCGCTTCAAGATCAAAACGTATTTCGTAGCCTGTTAATTTGTCCATTTTTCTTCTCCTATAAACTGCTTAAATATAAAAATATCTGCATTGAACTATCCATAATTGAAACTTAAAAGCGAAAGTTTCAATGCATCTTTTTCGATTAATTCCTACGCTCGTTTATTGAAAATACACGACGCGGGCTTTTCTTTTTGGCTTCCAAAAAGCTAGGCGGCGTAGCCGATTAAGTTACGGAGCGGCGCTTCGCCGTAACGTTACTTAATATACCTAGCTACTACACTGTATAATACGTTAAATCTCTTTTAACATCAAGTTTTTTAATTGGAAGCTAAGATTGAATGAATATGATTTGTAGATTAAGTATATCTGTTTTTATGGGGAACTGTTGGTATGCTTTTTAGTAAGATTTAAAGTAGTCTGAGATTTTTCTAATTTGCTCTTCACTTTGCAGAACTTAGTTTTTCTTCCTTCATAAAATCTTCAATAATTTCTGAATGAACAAAACCGTCCATTACTGACTCTAAAATTTTCAATTGTTGCGGGGCTGCATCTTTGTAATCGGGGGATGAAAGTATTTTCGCCCTATTCGCTTCCCAAAGTTTTTGACGATCTTCTAATGACAAATTATTTAGTCTTTCTTTTGCTCGCTCCCAACATTTTTCTTCTTCTCTTTTTACCTTGTTTTGTTCTTCATTCTTTTTTTGGTTGTCTTCAAATCGTTTTTTCGATTCTGTTTCCTTCATAGAATCAAGATAAATTTGGGGAGCTTCGTAACCGTCTTCGATAGCTTTGATAAATAAGCCTGAAAGGTTTTTGACTGTGCCGCCTAACAATCGGTATGGAAAAACTAAGACTTCCCGTTCTACTGCTTCTCTGTGACTTTTAACAAGGCTTCGTGCTTTACTTTCGGTTAATCGAAACTCGCGCATCTTAGAGATTAAATTTTCATCTGCGTCGGAAAACGACAGTTCAATATCTGGAACGAGTGCCGGGCGCGGATCGTCCGGGATAAGTAGCGGTTGAATAGGATTTGTCTTGATCTCCTTCGCTCTTGGTAAAGGTTTTCGAGTGGCTAGAGTATGTTCTCCTTTTGCCTTTCGTCCGGGTATATATGTAAATAACCAGTCGGGCGTTCCGTTGTCGTCTCTTATTTTTTCAAATGAAACCGTTTCAATATAGTTGCTTTCTAGGTGTGGCTTATGAAGCCTATACATCTGCGGTCTAACCTGTTCCCAATCAAAAAAACGAGTTTGCGGCGCATAGGTGCAAAATTCCGAGTAAAGCATCCTCGCAGAGCGTTTATATTTTACTGCGGCATACATTTGATAGCTTAAAAGTTCGTAGAATCTCTGTGCTATCGGGGAAAGTTCTTTTAGATAATCATAATCTAATGGGCGAGTTTGCGCTGAATTAAGAATCTCTCGATAAATGTCGTGAAGTAAAATATATGTTCCGTCAGACTTATTACCGTTTGGCAGTTTTTCACCTGTAAAGATTACTGCATAACGAGTATCAGCAATTTCAGTAGTTTTTTCTGTTCCGTCTTTTGCCTTATAAGTAAATTTAGCGGTTATTCCTGCGAGCGCATTTTGAATCAATGCGTTTTTTATTCTTTCGGTGTTCCCGGTGTTTTTAAATCCTACTTCTTCCGCAAGCTCTCTAAGACTCCCAAGTTTTATTAATTTAGGAATTGGTTTCCCGGCTTCGTCAATTCTTCGGTTGATAATTAGAGTATCAATTTTATAAGCAAGTGGATCGGGCGGATTTTTTACTTTCCATCGAGCAGTTATTTCCCCTTCTGAGTTATGAAGTTTTATTTCAATTAATACTTTACCGGATTTTGAAAGTCGGTGAATCGGAAACCGAGAAAGAGCGGTTTCCGTTCTAATGATGTCTTTGGGAATTATTTCTAAGGCTGATTCAGACATTTCAAAATGAATTTACAGCAACAACAACAATTTTCAAACCTCTCCTCTGTTGTTGTTGTCTTATTAGTCTAATAAGTCTATATGTCTGCGTCTGATAATCTCATTGAAATCAATAAGTTATCTTCAATTTCCGTAACCGAAAGTGTGCAGTAGCGTAACCGAAAGTGTGCAATGTCGTAACGCTAAGTGTGCAGTAGCGTAACCGAAAGTGTGCATAACCGTAACCGAAAGTGTGCAGTGGTTTAGTAAAAACTTAAAAGCGTAAATAAGTTTTTACTGGTTTGTAGGAAAGCGTTCTTCTAACATTGATAAAACTTCTTCACGCATTTTAACCCGCTTTAAAGCGCATTGGCTTTTGATTCGAGCGTGTAATGAAACAGGAATATCAATAGTAAATCTAGCAGTAGATTCCTTCTGTGTTTCGTCTGCGTTTTTAGTTACTTTTGCGCCTTGTGAAACCCACGCATCTGCGGAAAGTTCTTGGGCATTATTTTTATTAGGCTTGGTTGACATTGTAATTTTCTTGCTCATTTCTCATTAGCTCCATTATCTCATTTGTTAGTGCCTCAATTTCTTGGCTTGCCGAATTCTCTGAACCTGATTCTAAAACAGTTTTGCCGACTGCTGCGCTCTCGGCAAATCCAACCCTTTGGCAAATATGCGACTTTAGAACTGGTAATTCATATTCTGTGAGCGTTTCAACAACATCGCGCCCAATAGCAGTATTTACGATTTTACGATTAATTACAAAAGCGGCTTTAAGGTTTTCCTTAAAACTGCGGACTTCTGAAATTAGATCAACTATTTCTTTTGCTGCCCAAATATCATAGGGCGACGGCTGAACTGGAATAAGGACTAGATCACTTGCCGCAATTGCTGACCGGGCAACGTCATAAACTCTCGGTGCGCCGTCTATGACTACAAAATCAAAGTCTGCTCCTATTTTGGGAAGTTCTTTGTGAATAATCGGCTTCGGCATTCCAATAACGGAAATTAAAGCCTCTTCATTTTCATCGCGGCTTGCTGACCAATCAAGCGCACTTCCCTGTGGATCGGCATCAACCAATAGAACTTTTTTATTTTGTTTGGCTAAAGCAGTAGCAATATGGACGGCAAGTGTAGTCTTTCCAACTCCGCCTTTTTGATTTAATAATGAAATTATCATTTAAGTTTTTAAGTTTTTGTGATTTTACGACTTAGCGTAAAATCCTAATCTTTTCACGGTTTTCAGTCAAGAAAGAAAAGTAAAAATGCGCTTTGAGTTATAACTCAAAGCGCATTTTTGGTTAAAAGTCTCCAAGGGGTAAAAATGTTTCATAGGACTTTTATCAACCCTTTGTGTTAATTGACTTTATCGTTATTATTTATTCCCGTTTTAATCAAGTTTTTAAGCTCGAATCTCGGGAACGAAAAAACTTACTGAACCGCCTAAAATCAGTATATTATCAAATAAACTATGAAACATTTTTACCTTTTGGAGTGAATTACCCAAACAGAGGGAATTTCTATAAGGTTTTTATCAGACGCACTATCGAAACTTTGAATTTCGCTTTTTGAATCTGCAAAGATTGGGTGAGACTCCAAGTTTTCAATAATCTCGAAACTGTAACCTTCGCCAGCGTGTAAAAGGGTGTCAACGTCTTCTAGTTGCTGCTTTAAGTAAGTGTGAAGGGTAGGGGACAAATCAACGGCAATACTGTGCCGCTTTTGATCAATCGCTACGCGAGTAGTTACACCACTTCCCGCGAAAAAATCCAAAACAGTAGAACCGGGAAACGATAATGCTTTGATTAACCTTTCAATAACAACGCGGGGCTTTTGGGTTGGGTGTCCAACGCGCTCTTTTGAATTTCCATTAAGTCGCGGCATCCGCCAAACATTCGATGGGTTTTTGCCTTTTTCTACACTCTCAGCAAGTAACCGCTTATCTTTCAAATAAGCCCGTTTAGTTTCTTCGTCAAAAGGTTCTCTCACTGCATCCAAATCGAAAAAATATTTATCTGTTTTACCAAACCAAGCGATTTCTTCGTGTCGGTTTGCAAAAAATCTTTGTGCGCCCATTCCGTTGGGATAATTCCATATAATCAAATTTGCAAGCCGCATTTTGCTTGCCTTTCTCATGTGCATAAGAAGCGTTAGAAGATCGCCGCTTCCGGCTTCTGCTTGATATTGCAGACCGCCAAAAAGAGCAATGTTTCCAGTCGGTGATAAAACGCGCTCCGCCTCTTTTAGCCATTCGGTCGCCCATTCTAAATAATTGTGGTGCTTGTCCCAATCGGCAAGCAAAATATTGTAAGGCGGATCACAAACAATTAATTGAATAGAATTATCAGGAATTTCTTTCAAAACCTCGCGGCTGTCTCCCGTAATAACGGCGTGAACTGTTTTATCCAGTTTTTCAGCGTGGGCGTGTCCGTTTGAAGAATGAGCTTTGCCCTGCTTTTTAAGCGAGTTCATTCCGATATGTCCGGCGTTTCTGTGCGAACGATTTCCCATAATAATTAATCCTCTACTACTTCGAATTCAGTTAAATAATAATCGGTTGTTAAGAATGTTCCGCCGAAAAGCTCGCGGACAATACTCAAATCTTCGTCGTCCAGATGCTCTGGCGATTGTGGGAAAGCGGCGACAACGGCGCGGAATCTCGCAGCGGTTATTTCTATTTCTTCACGGTGGAAAGGTTTCAGAAGTGACAGCAAAAATAAAAGTTTTTTGATGGCTACTTTGCTGCGTTCAGTATCTATCACGTCGCAAGCTGCAAGGATATTAAGCAAAAACGGGCAACGTCGGCGCGATGCCTCCGGCGTGGCTTCGTCAATGCCTTCTTGGTCGCAGAACTGTTTGACAAATGGAGCTTGAAAAAATTGATCGTAAATAGTGCTGCGCTCCACTTCTGGCGAGCGGATAATATGGTAAAGAAACGCAAGCATTTGTTGAACCGCGTGCATTTTCAAGAAAACTCGATACGCAATTTTTCGCGCTCCGGCGTTCGCTCTTATGTGGTCGCGTATGGCATTGTTATAGGTTTCCTCGTTGTCGTGCATCCGGGTTGACGGTATCCCGTCGGCTTCTCGCGGGAAATCTAAATTCATCCCGTCAAGTAAGGGGCGGAAAGCCTCGTAAAGTTCTTTTCCTAGTGGGGTTAATTCAAGCGGATAAATTTCGTCTGCCGCAAAATTCCTGTCGTCGGGCAAAATGCCTAACTCCATTGCGGCTTGTAATTTGTATTTTACTTGTCGCTGATATGTGCCTTCGCGGTTCTCACCAAGTCCACCGCGCAAACGTATGTAATCATCGTCAAAATGAGTTCCGGCGCGGTTGCCGCTTCCAAACACTTTCAGGATTGAAAGAATATGTCCTAAATGTGTGCCTTGCGGGTAGTGGTAGCTTGCTTCGGTGTATTCGCCGATCTCACGCAAGAATTTAAGCCAACTACCAAAAAGACGAATATAAACCGCTGCTTTATGCTCGCTCTCGTTCAAATCAGATTGGCTTGGTTTTCGCCCTAATGTTTCAGCAAGCGCAAAATAAGCGTCTTTCAATTCCTCTTTGCTTACGCCTAATTCTTGCGCGTCCTGACGGTTTAGAATTTCTTCAACTTCTGCGCTAAAAATGACTTCGCATCCGGTCGAGTATTCATACTCAATTTTGCGCCCTCTGTTGCCGTCGCCGTCGCCGGGTTTTGTTCCTTTAGAAAGATACTTTTTGATTTGGTTGGCGCGTTTGTAATTGCCGATGAAATCCAGAACTCTCACGCGGTCTTTTCCGGCACAAAGTCGCAAACCTCGTCCTAACTGTTGAATAAAAACTGTTTTTGATTCAGTCGGGCGCAAGAAAAGCAAAATGCGGACATTTGGAAAATCCATTCCCTCATTGAAAAGGTCAACGGTAAAAGCAACTTGGATTTTGTTTTCTCTAAAGGCTTTTAAGTCATCGTCGCGGGTCGGGCTTTGTGAATGAATCGCAGCAGCGGTTACTCCGTGCTGATTGAAGTATTCTGCCATCCGCTCGGCGTGTTTAATCGAAACGCAAAAGCCGATTGCTTTATCTTCTTCGCCCTTGTCAAGATATTCCCGCAACACGGCGGCGTTACGTTCGGGAATGATTAAAAGCCGCTCTAAGTCGTCGGTTCTGTATTTCTTCCCGTCGTGGCGAATCCTTGAATAATCTACGTTATCGGTTAAGCCGTAATAGCTATATGGGACAAGAAAGCCGCGCTCAATGGCTTCGGCTAACGGCATCTCATAGACTTTGTTATAGTCGAAAAGCTCGAAAATATCCTTACGGTCGGTGCGATCTGGCGTGGCGGTCATCCCTAACATAAAGCCGGGCGTGAAATAAGTTAGGATTTCCCGGTATGTTGGGCTTTGTCCGTGATGCACTTCGTCAACGACAATATAATCAAACCAATCACGGGAAAAACGGGCAAGCTCGGACGGCTTGCGTAATGTATCTTTCGACGCAAAAAGCACGTCGCAATTTTGTTCGTCTCGTCGTTCTTCTCCGGTCAATATACCAACGCGAACGGTCGGATTAACAAATTTATATGCTTCGATACTTTGCGCCAAAATATCGAGCCGATGAACCATAAACAAAACGCGCTCGTCGGGCTTCATCGAATCGAGGGCGGATAAAATTGTTTTGCCCGTTCCGGTTGGCAAAACGACAATTCCTTTTTTCCAGCCTCTTTCATTTCGATAAAAATTTAGAGCTTGTAACGCTTCCTCTTGTAGTGTGGTCGGCTTTAGATTGTATTCGGTTAGAAGCTCCGGCGCGTGAAGTCGGAACGTATCGCGCAGGGTTTCTAAAATGAGTGGTCGCCACTGTGGGCTTTGAAGCTGACTATAAGAAAAACGCATTAAAACGTAGCCGCTCCGCAAAATTTCATTCTGCCGAAATAAATTATCGTCAAAAAGTTCGTTCGGTATAATGCCTTCGGCGTGGTAGCTCTCGCCATTTACTTCTAATGCAATGGCTTTTGCTCCGTGATAAGCAAAGTCAATGCGGCGCGTCTTTCCGGTGCGATCCAAAAATGGATATTGGGGCGTGATTCCCTCGATTTTTGAGCCTAAAAGCGGATATAAAAATTCATCCACAAAAAGCCGTTCGCTCTCCTGAGTTATCTTGCTGCCGTATTTGTCGTAATATTCTTCTATCGTCATTGCATCAAATTATAGGCGCGGCATCTTCAAAAAATATTCTCGTGCTTTCTTCTCTCGGCTTGAGGAAACTAATGCCGTATAGATCACAGTGTTTTGAATATTCGCGTGTCCCAACCAATCTTGTAAAAATCGAAGCTCCGCGCCCTTTTCTAAAAGGTGTGTAGCAATTGAATGTTTCAAAACGTGAAAATGCCTTTTATCGTCCGGCAATTTCGCTTTCTCTCCGTATTCTTTAATTAGAACGTCGAGCATTGAACGGCTGATTGGCGAACCTCTCCGACTTGGGAAAAGATACGGCAAGCTGTCGCTCCGCGTCTTCAAATATGATTTTAATGCTCTAACCTCGTCAGCTTGTAAAGGATGCTCGCCCGAAAGACTTCCTTTTATCCGGTGAATCATTATCCGCAAAGTTTTAAGGTCAAGGTCGCTATGTCTAAGTAAGCCTATTTCGCTCGCTCTGAGTCCGTGCCGATAAGCCAAAAGAAAAATAGCTTTGTCCCGCTTGCTAATTATATTCTCAAAAAGCCGCTTGGTCTCGTCAAACGTCAAGAACTTTACTGTTTGACTGTGCCGCGCTCGGTTGCCCTGCTTTGCAGGGGTGTTAGGATTCGTTTTTTTCTCCGTCATTTTCCAATTGGATATTACTTTTGCTCGTTTCAATTCCAACACGAAATATAGTTGCACTACTATTCATCACACTCATTATCGAACGTCCTGAAGTTAAAACATATATCCGGTTCATATTTTCTCGTGTCATAAGTTCAATGGATGAAATCTCGAACCAAGTTTTTATAGTTGGACTTTCATAAACGTAATACTTAGGAACAAACAGTTTTTTCTCCTCATCTAATGAAGCTGAAACCTTGCGGAGCAAACATTGATACGTCGAGAAAGAGCCGTGCCAACCTTCTCGGATAGTTAAAAAAAGATATGTCCTGACTCCGCGCTCAATTTGATCATTCAATGAATTTCTAAAAGCTGTGCCTATTGCCTGTCCCATTTTTCCAAGTAAAGCCACACCATACTTTTCCACTACTTTTGTATGCTCTTTAATCGTGTTTCCGTTAGTCTCTGTGCGAACCTTTAACGCAACGTGAGCTATTTCTTTCGCGGCAAAATTAGGCTTTCTGCGGGATACTGCTTTTTCTTTCTCCATAAGTTTAGGCGGCAAAATCCGATTGCAAATCTGATTCTGTCTTAAGTATTTTCTCCAAAATTATTAGACAAAATAACTGTTTTGTCTAATAGAGATTCTAAAATTTCAACTTTCCCGGCGTTTTTTGATTGTCGGGAAAGCTGAAAAACTAACTGTAATGTCTAATAGGAAATTTCCTAATCAATAATGCTAGTTAATATCCTGACTCTTGATGACTTATTTGGAGTTCTTTCATCTTTTTATCGGTTTCCTGCTTCTCCTTAACAAGCTGATCTAAATACTGAGTGATCAATGCTTGCTTGGAGCTTCGCGGCGATGCACTAGCGATTTTCTCCAACATCGCTACAATTTGGGTTTGCTTCGCCCTAATGATTTCAATTCCCCTGTCTGCATAAACGTCGCGCTCCGGCGCATCTTTCGGCGCGTATTCGATTCCTCTTAGTTTGTATTTTTTGGTAGCTAGATAGTCCATATCCGAATCGAGCAGGTAAAACTTGCTGTCTAAGCTGTCATTATATCGAGCTATCAAATTATCTAGGTCATTAAGTAAATTGGCATCTATGCTTGAAATTACATTTCTCAGTGGCGTTTCAACTGGTTTAACCGTGTCATTTGCTGCCGTAAATGGATCGTCATTTTGGTATTTGATTGAGTAGTAACAAACTCTGTTGATTTTGCCTTTGAAAATCCCGTGAATCCTTAGCCTAGTTTCCCGGTAGGTCATATCCGGGTCTTGAATGGGCGGCGGGGTTGGGATTGGTGTCGGCGGTATTTCTGCAAACGGATTTGGAAGCGGCGTGGCGGTTGCAACTTCGCTTGAATTAGAATTTATGTTTGAGTTGGTATCTACTCCGGGCGGTAAAACATTCCCGTTTGAATTGGTATTTGCTCCGCCTGAATATGAAGCGATCTCGCTGCTGCTTGCTAATCTGAACCCGTAACCGTCAATCCATCCGGTTTTTCCGCTCTGCGTCTGCACTTCATACCATCTTTTTTTATCGCCCGGACGCAAAATAAAAATCGGGGTATTCGATGCAAGCGTTTCAATAACATTTCCGTTTGCGTTCCCTGCGTCCCGGATCGGCTCATTATTTCGATTAAGGTTAATTAGTGCGTTCGGTTGAAACGAGCTATTAACCGTTGTGTTTGTTGGCTGCGTTCGCCCTGAAAATGGCTGAAAAATATAATAACCGACTAATCCTAAAAGTAAGATGCTTGGGCTAACTGCCCATAATAAAGCCCGGAAAGCCTGTTTTTTCGCTTCTCCGTTATATGATTGGGTTTTGATTAAACTTGCTCTTATTGAAATCCATTCAAAAAGCCACGCTACTAAGGCGATTGGATAAACTAAAGATTTTATTCCGGCGTGAAGTAAAATGCCGAGTCCGGCAATCCAACCAATCAAGCCAATAATAATAGCAATTCCTCTAACAAGTTTTTCCGTTCTTATTGCCTCTGGTGTTCCGCTTTGCCCGATGCCCTGAATCATCTGCATTATCACGGGCGAATACATATAAACGTAAGTGCCGATCAGAATTGCTATAAAACCGCCCCAAAGAAACATTCCCCAAGATTTTGCATCCTCGTAAAACGTCCGGGCTTTGGCTAGTTGTTCGGCGTGAATGGCTTTAACGTCGTCAACTTCCCGCCCTAGTTTTTTGGCTTCGTTAATCTCGTGCTGATCTCTGATTGGAATGTTGATTTCACTTATATTAGTGACAATTTCAGCAAGGGCAGAACTAAGCGCATCCTGCATTAAATGGATTTTGCCCATCGCCATAGTTACATTGGCTTCGTTGTAGCTGAATGTCAGATTACGAAAGGCGGTTTCAATTCTCTTTTGCTCATAAAGAATTTCTTCCCGAATGTCCTTTTCTATAAACTTGATGGCTTCCGGGTTTTCGCCTGAACTTAAGAGGCGTTTTTTATAATGATTCTTGATAGTCAGGAGCTTTTGTTGATTGGTTAGCCCCTCGTCAATAAGGATAAAATTTACTTCTTCGTCTCTATACTCCATTAATAGAAAAACTCTCCTCTCAAATTTATTGAAGCAAAACCTCTGCTACATACGATCCCCCTTGAACTTATGGAAACCTTAAAAATTCTAGCGCGTCCCGTCGCTTATAAAATGCTCATTGATCCGGCTGAAAGTGAACGATTAACAGAAGTCGTTTCAGATGCTTTGGTAATTGCTCGCCAGAAAAACGGGGAAAAATACGATTTTGCTTTTCCCCTAAAATCTGAATTTCTAATCCGATCCCGGTGGGCAAAAAATCCGGGTGAAGAATCAATTATTTTAATTTCCAGTGCTGACGAAGAAACTAAATACAATATGTTTGACCCTCAGCAATTAGAATTAGCCATTAAAGAAGGCGTTCAAATTCCCTTCTTTGGGTGATCACTCTATTCCGTTGTCCTGCTTATACTGCTGCCGGATTTGTTCGGCTGTTTGAGCGGCGGCGGCTTCCTCAAATTGTCCTTTAACCTGTGAAATCCGGTTTTCAACGTCTTGACTTGAAAGATTTTCTTTTAGTTCGCCGTTTTCTCTAGTGGCGCGGGTATCCTCCCTAACTGCCGTAAAAATTTCCATCGGCTGATGATTAAAACTCCCGTTTGCCTGTTTAGAATAAACGTCTAATTGTCCGTTATCCGCGATTAGCCAACGTGCGGTGGCGGTTGATATATGGCGCACATTCTCCTTATCTAAAGGAATACTGTTACTTGAAATAACAAACGCTTTCGGTTGTCCTTCATCGCTGATTACTCGCACAGAAAACTTTTCATTTTTATATGTCTCGTCCATTTTTATGTTCCTCCTGCACCTTGTAGAAATGACCTAATAAGTCATTTCCCGCTTGTGCCGTTGGCTTCGGCGCGACTTTCGGCAAACCGAAACGGTCGCGCTCGGTGGGTGTCCACGATTTTAGGTATTGATAACGGGTTTCGTTTTCCCGGCTCTTAAATTTGGGTTCGTTTGAGGTGATTGTTACCGCGTGGCTTAATTCCTCCGGTGCGGCGTGGTAATCCCAAACGCCTTGAACGTCGGACGTAGTAAAAAATCCGGCGACTCCGTTTTCTTTTCCGGCTTTCGGCAGCATTTTCAGTTCCCCGTTTGAAACTACCGGCTCGACGTTTATGCGCCAACTTTCGCCTTCGTGTGAGCCTTTTGTAACTGTTACTCCCTCACTTGTTCCGTCCTGCGTCGAGTTTCCCCAATTGTCAGTATGAATAAATCCTGTAACCGATCCGCCAACATTTTTCCCGGTTGATTTGGTTTTTCCGGTATTAACTCCGATAGACTGATTTGTTCCCCTGCTGTCCTCTTTGCGCCAAACTTCCCTTTCTCCTAAATATTCTTCTACCCAAGCGGCTTGTGCGCCTTCGCATTTCAGGAAAAATTTTGTCGCGCATTCGCTGGCGATTGCTTCCGCAATTTCCTTTGTGTAAATGGTGTGCGCTACTCCCATATTTTGAAAACTCAGGACATTACAAACGCCCTTCGATCTGCCTTCCTGCAAAAGTTTCTCGAAATTATTTATCTTTCCGAGACTCGTAAATTCATCAAGAAATAACCAACTTTGGCGCGTTTTTTCTTCTGAAAGCGTTTCTGAGTCGGTCAAAAGTATTTGTGAAGCTCTTTGAATAATGACGGTGTTCAGAGCTTGTATCGGCGCGTCTGCTTCGCGGTGGCTGCCTAAAATAAGAATCATTCCGTCTGTCGTGTCCCGGAACTCTTTAAGACTGAATTTCTCCTTTCCTTGCCAAGCGGCGGCAATCAGTCCTAAGTCACTGATGTAGGTTTTAACGGTGGTCGGAACGTCGTTATTAACGCGATCCAAAAAGTCTATGGCTTCCTCCGTTTCTTCGTAGCGTGAAAAAACCTCTCGCATAGTTTTTTCATCACGCAAGACTAAACATAAATCTCTAAACGTCCACTCAATCGGGTCTTTCCCGTTTTCGACTAACTCCAAGTTTTTTAGAATAAAAAAGTCCATTCCGTTTCTAAGTAAGATTCGTGCGCCTTTCCGGAAAAATTCCCCGTTCCCGTTGCTGCTTGGCGGCTCTGGAACAAATATTCCCGCGACTGTGGTAGCTTGCGCCCGGTTTGTAATATCTGCTCCGATGTCCCAAGCAACGCACCTGGAATCGAGCGGATTTAGAATTATTACCGGGACTTTTTTACTGACTAACCCGTAAACGAAAGGAACAAATTCGCCTTTCGGGTCGTGAATTATTGCCCGTTGGTCGCTGCCTTCTCCGATCTGCGAAAGAACGCTAACCATCATTTGTTTTAGAAGTGTTGTTTTGCCGCTTCCGTTTTGCCCGGTAACTAGGCAATGCTGCACTAAATTTTCCTGCGGAAGTTGAACGCCTCCGACAGTAACCATTTTCACGCCCGGTTTTCTCACGAGTGAAACTTGCGCGTCGGCTTCGTCTCTGGTGAGTCGCCGCAAGCCTTTTATATGCGGGTCTGTCTCGCGCTTATCTGCCTTGATGATCGTATCTTCGGACATTCTTTTCAGGTCGTCGGAAGAAATAGAAATTGCTCCCTGCTCACCAAGTTTTTTGTTTTGATATTTGGTTAGCTCGTTTTTCTCCGACTTAAAAGGATTTTTCCAAAATGCCATTTCAATGATTTACCGTCCTTTCACGAGATTCTAAAAGTTCCCTTGCTTGAAATTCCTGAGCAATATCTTTCTGTCTTGAATTGCTCATTGTTTTTGAAAGTTCCGCGATGGTGTCCCCGACTTCCGCCCGTTCCGCGTAGATTTTTGTTTGTGTCCGGCTGCGGCTCATCTGCACATAAGATAATTCCCTGTCCTGCATCGAACCGCCCGCCAAAATGTAGGAACGATCAACCGTTACGCCCTGCGCTTTGTGCGTGGTGACGGCGTAGCCTAATTGGATTGAGTCGTAACTGGGAAGCCAAACTTTAACCCGGTTTCCGTTGTCCAATGTAACTTTCATTGTTTTAAGCAGCACATCAATTTCTTTGACCGTGCCGAACTCGCCGTTTCTGACTCCAATCGTCTTTTTATTTTTTGTAAAAACTACCCGGTCATTTACGAAAATCTTTTGTTTATCAATCGAAACGCTAAACGTCGTTTTCAGTTCTTGGCGTTTTATTCGTTCTTCCTGAGCGAGTGAATTGAGTTTTCTAACGTCCGCTTTTGTTCCCGCAAGCATTAAACTTTCTTTCAAGTTCTGCGTTCGCTCTTTCGTCCAGTCTCCAATCATTTTTTGGATCGCGTCGGTTCGTGATTCTCTGATAAGTAACAAACCTTTTTCGGCGTAGGCTTTCAAACCTTCGGCGGCTCGTCCAAAGGCAAAATCTTTGACCGCATCCCGCGCCCAAAGGTCGTTTTGCCTTCTGATGTCGGTTAATTCGCTGCGCCCGACTATTTCACCAATGGCTTTGAACGGGTTGCCGTGTTCGATGGGTTGAAGCTGCTTTTCATCTCCGACTAAAACAAGCTGCGCCCTTGTTTTAGCAACGGCTTCGACTAATTCCGCCATTTGGCGAGTGCCAACCATTCCGGCTTCATCAACTACTAAAATCGTTTTTCCGGTTAATTGGATAAAACCTTTTTCAATGCCAAAAAGTGTTGAGTGAAGAGTTTCGCTTTTAATTCCTGCGCCTTCCTGTAAACCTTGTGCGGCGACGGCTGCCAGTGCTGCGCCTTTGACTTCATAACCTGCGGCTTCCCAGACTTCCCGCGCCGATCTTAAAAGTGTGGTCTTTCCCGTTCCCGCCATTCCTGAAACTACGTTGATTGAACTTTCGTTTCCGCCCGTAATCGAAAATAAAGCGTGTTTCTGTTCGGCGTTTAAGGTGTCCGAAACGACGGTTTCCCGGAAAACTCCGGGCGAACCGTGCCAACCTGTTTTGGCGGCTTCAACTTGTAGAATCATTAGTTTTTCGAGCGCGTCAATTTCCGGCGTGGTGTAATACCGTGTGCCGTCGCTTTTCCTTCCTAAACTAATGGCTTCGTTTTCTAAATAATTACTAACTTTTTCCCGGATCGCTTCGATATTTAATTTTCCAACGGCTTCCTCTGCGGCAAACCGCAAAAGCGTTTTCTCTGAAAAATAGGCTTGTGAACTCGTCAGACGATCAACGCTTTCCTGAACGATAGATTTTTTCCCCGCTAATTCTGTAAGAGTAAAATTATTCCCCTGCCCTACCATAGCCGACGAAAAAAATTCTTCTTTGCGTCCGATCTCCTGCCATTTCTCAAAAAGTATTTCTCTGGCAACGTGCGCCTTTTTCTCTCTGGTCGTTAAAGTAAAATGCGCGGCTCTGACTGCTCCGGTCGCTCCGGCGTTTTCCATTTCGGTTAAAATCGCCTCGCGCCGTTTTGAAAATTCTTCCATCAAAGATTTTGAAACGCCTTTTATCTCGAAAGCGGTTTTCGTTTTCTCGATTCCGACGTTCAAAACTTCGCGCAGGATATTTGCTAGTTCCGCCCGGTAGAAAGCTCCGGCAAGCATTTTTGATTGGTAAATCGGTTTTGTTTCGAGCGATCCCGTTGTTCCGTCCGCTCTGATTCCGACGTTTAGAACAACGGCGTGGGTGTGAAGCTGCGGGTCTTGCGCTCGGCTCGTGCCGTGTTCAAAAGTGGCAACGACTAATTTACATTTCTCTATTTCGCTTCCGGCTTTCCCGCGCCTTGTGTAACCCGCTTCCGCCTCTAAGTAGTCAATGGCTTTTTGAACGGCTTTAAGCTGCGCCTCTTGGATTTTGTGACGGGTTTCTTCGTCCGCCTGACTCCATAAAACCGAAACGGATTTTGGAGCGGAAAAAGTTAAATCCCATCCGGCGCGGTGATTTTCTTTTCCGGCGTTTTGGGTGAACGGCTCGCCGTCGAGCGCGAAACCGTCACAAAGTTTTAGAAATTCTGCTTTATCAACCGTCCCGGAAAGCCCTAATTCTTTCGCGCCTTCTCCGTGCCATACGCCCGGCGGCTCACCGCCTTTGTGATAGTAATCTTCGGCGGAAAGTGAAGCATAGTAACTTCCTTGTGCTACTCCGATTGAAAGCAATGTAAAATTTTATCCTCGTCTAATGATCTCGTTTGTCCACTCTTTAGCCTGATCCTTCGGGTAATTCCCGGCGGTAATCAGTAACGCTTCGACCGCATCGGCTACTTTCATTTCTAAAATTTTAATGTCGTCTCGTGCGCCTAAAACTTCCTCTTTGATTTCGTCGCGCCGGGTATCGTTTAGAAGATCGGTGACGGCGTTCCGGGCTTCTTCGTGAATGCTGATTTTGTGCCGTGCCGCTCTCTTTTCAAGCTCGGCAAGCTGCGCTGCATCGAGCCGGAAAGAGATAGTAAAACTCTGCGGCTTAGTCGTTTTTTTCACGCTTACAACTTCAACTCCCTTAAACCAATGTTCTTTTCTTATTTTTTACTCTTTTTTGTATGCAAAATGCAAACAAAACTAATTGATTGGGTTCATTGGAATTTCTTATGCTTTCGGCTGTTTCTGTATGCACTTTGGTGCGTCAGGTGTGCTTCTTAATAATATGTGGATTTTGTATTTGAATTGTTTTTGAAAAGTCTTGGCTGTTCTTAAATGAAATAGAAAAAGGGGCTGCTTGTCTGAGTGGCTTTTTAGAAATTTAGGAAATGTTTGAGCGCGGAAAATAACCGGGCGAATGTGCCGGAAAGTGAGAAAATAATTTGTCGGCTAATGATTGGTTTTCAGTTGCTCCGGCATTTTATGTTTCGTTAGGTCGAAGTCGCTTAGTCTGCCCTGCGCCCAAGCCAAAGCGCGTTCGAGCATTTCAACTTCTTTGATGATCAAAGCTGAATCGTCCCTGCCTTCGGATAGCTTACGAATTTCAGAAACGCTTTTCTCCATAGTTGATAAAGTCACAATATCAACTTTCTTGCTCCATCCCTCATTTCTGCGCCGATACATTGCCGATTACTTTAAGTTGGTAAAAGTTAGCCGCCAACATACACAAAAAATTTTCAAACTGCCATTTTATAAAATTCGATCCGCTCGCTGATCGCTCGCGGGTTTTCGTGCTTCGCTGACGCTCGCCCGTTTTTTTAGAAATCAAAGACAGACAGCAGAAAGACCGCGCCGGTCGCGGATAGCCGGTTATCATCAAAAATTTTTAGGTTATTAAGGAAAAAGTTGGGTTTTTTAGAATGGCGTTTTACTTTTTAGAACTTTGGTTTTCTTCCTGAACAAAAATTTCGATGATTTCTGAACGGATCGAACCTTCTATTACCATTTCTAAAATTTTCAACTGTGGGGGCGTGGCATCTTTGTATTTTGGCGATGAACGAATTTTGGTTCTGGTCGCGTCCCAAAGGTTTTGACGCTCGGCTTCCGGCAAATTGTTTAAGCGGTCGTCCGCCCGTTTCCAAGCTGCTTCTTCTTCCCTTCTGGCTTTGTCGTTTTCCTCATTCTTTTTTCGCTCGGCTTCAAACCGTTTTTTTGATTCAACGTCTTTCAAAGATTCAAGGTAGCTTTGCGGTGCTTCGTAGCCTTCCTCGACGGCTTTGATAAACAGCCCTGAGATGTTTTTAACCGCTCCCCCTAGTAGTCGGTATGGAAAGACCGGAATTTCTCGCTCTACGGCTTCCCTGTGGCTTTTAACGAGGCTTCGCGCCTTGCTCTCTCCTACTTTGAACTCGCGCATCTTGGAAACTAGCTTTTCGTCTGCTTCGGAAAATGAAAGCTCAACGTCCGGGATCAGTGCCGGGCGCGGCTCGTCCGGGATAAGCGACGGCTGAACCGGATTTGATTTTATTTCCTTTGTTCGCGGTAATGGTTTCCGGGTGGCAAAACTATGTTCTCCTTTCGCTTTTCGCCCGGCGGTATAAGTAAATAACCAATCTTGTGTGCCGTCATCGTTTCGCAACTTTTCAAAACTGACCGTTTCGATATACCCGCTTTCTAGGTGCGGTTTGTGAAGCCGATACATTTGCGGTCTGACTTGTTCCCAGTCAAAAAAGCGCGTTTGAGGGGCATAAGTGCAAAACTCTGAGTAAAGCATTTTTGCGGTGCGCCTGTGTTTTATTGCGCCATACATTTGATAGCTTAAAAGCTCATAGAGTCTTTGGGCTACGGGTGAAAGTTCTTTCAGATATTCATAATCAAGCGGTCTAGTCGGGGCTGAATTGAGAATTTCCCGGTAAACATCGTGGAGTAAAATATATGTTGCGTCTGCTTTTTCGCCGTTTGGCAGTTCCTCGCCCGTGAAAATCGCTCCGTATCGGGTATCTGCTATTTCAATTTTTCTTACTGTGCCGTCTTTTGTTTTATAGCTAAATTTTGCGGTTATTACCGCGCCGACATTTTGAATAATTGCGTTTTTAATGTGGTCAGTGTTCCGGGTATTTTTTAGCCCTAACTCTTCGGCGATCTCGCTCAGGCTTCCCAATCTTATTACTTTTGGAATGGGCTTCCCTAACTCATCTATCCGGCGATTTATAACTAATGTGTCTAGTTTGTAAGCAAGTGGATCGGGTGGGTTTTTAACTTGCCATCGGGTTGTTAATTCCCCTTCCGAGTTCTTAACTTTGATTTCGATTGATACTTTGCCGGACTTTGAAAGTCGGTGAATCGGGAAACGGGAAAGCGCGGTTTCCGTTCTTATAATATCTGTGGGAATTAGTTCTAATGCTGATTCTGACATTTCAGAAAGAATTTACACGAACAACAACAACAAATGCAAAGCGGCTCTGTTGTTGTTGTCTATTAATAGTCTATAAGTCTAATAGTTGAGCGTCCGATAATCAAATAGATTCAATAGGTTAGCCCGGAAAACCGTAACTCTTATTGTGAGTTTCCGTAACCGTTATTGTGATATTTCGTAACCGTTATTGTGAATAACCGTAACCGTTATTGTGAGTTTCCGTAACGCTTATTGTGAATAACCGTAACCGTTATTGTGAATAACTGTAACCGAAAGTGTGCATTAATCTCTCTTAAATCTTTCAAGTTTTTATACCAGCTTACCAGAAAGCTGTAATTCTGGTTTTCTTGCAAACTGGTATAATTTCTAGGGCTATTGATCACCATTTCAAAAAATTGAAAATTTGTGATACTCTGGCAAACCAGAATACCAGAAAACAGGTAAACCAGATATGACAATTCTAACTATTACAGGCTTCAAGGGTGGGGTAGGGAAAAGCACAACGGCTTTTCATCTTGCCGCTTATTTTAGTGAATATGGGGAAACACTTTTAGTTGACGGCGATCCGAATCGAACAGCCGTTAAATGGTCTGAAAGAAACTCTGAAAAACTGGCGTTTGAGGTTTCCGACGAACGCCAAGCGATGCGGCTTGTCCAAAACAAAGACTTTATTCTTATTGATACTCCGGCGCGTCCAAACTCCGATGATTTGAAGGAACTTGCTAAGGGGTGCGATTTGCTGATTTTGCCGACAATTCCCGATGTCGTGAGTCTTGAACCAATGTTGCAAACTGCTGAGGCATTAGCGGCGGGAACAAACTTCCGGGCGTTAATTACTCTCGTTCCGCCTCATCCAAGCAGGGAAGGGGAGCTAATGCGCGACGATTTGAGAGAAGGGGGCATTCCTGTTTTTGAAACGATGATCCGGCGAACGGTGGGCTTTGCGAAAGCTGCTATGGTCGGTCGTCCGATTAGGGATATTGAAGATTCAAGGGCTAGGGTTGCTTGGGATGATTACAAAGCGTTAGGCGATGAAATTAGGGGGCTTATAAAAAAATGAGTAAATACGGTGCTTTAATTGAGCAGGCAAAAAACCAGAATACCGAAAAACCAGAAAGCAAGAAAACCAGAAAACCAGAAAACTTAACTCAAGTTAATAAGTCAGACGATAAGGGGGTAAATCTAAGTATTAAAGTTCCTGAATCAAAAAGGCGGCATTGGGTTTCAGAAGCAAAGAAGCAGGGAACTTCTCTAACTGCGGTGATTATGGAATCACTTTCTAAAAAGTTTGGCGAACCAGAATAGAAAACCAGAAAGCAAGAAAACCAGTTTTCTTGCTTTCTGGTTTTCTATGTCTATAAACTTACAACCGAAACGGCGGAAATTTCTATTAGGTTTTTATCAGACGCGCTATCGAAACTTTGAGCTTCACTTTTTGAGTCTGCAAAAATTGGATGAGATTCCAAATTTTCAATAATTTCATAACTATAACCTTCAGCAGCGTGTAAAAGGGTGTCAACATCCTCTAACTGCTGCTTTAAGTAAGTGTGAAGGGTAGGAGACAAATCAACGGCGATACTGTGCCGCTTTTGGTCAATTGCTACGCGGGTGGTTACGCCGCTCCCGGCGAAAAAATCCAAGACAGTAGAACCGGGAAACGATAACGCTTTTATTAGTCTTTCAATAACTACGCGGGGCTTTTGGGTTGGATGTCCTACGCGCTCTTTTGAATTGCCGTTAAGTCGGGGCATCCGCCAAACATTGCTAGGGTTTTTGCCTTTTTCGATACTCTCAGCTAGTAACCGCTTGTCTTTCAAATAGGCGCGTTTGGTTTCTTCGTCGAATGGCTCGCGCACCGCGTCCAAGTCGAAAAAGTATTTATCAGTTTTTCCGAACCAAGCTATTTCTTCATGACGATTTGCAAAAAAGCGTTGTGCGCCCATTCCGTTGGGATAATTCCAGATAATCAGATTTGCAAGCCGCATTTTGCTTGCCTTCCTCATGTGCATAAGAAGCGTTAGAAGATCGCCGCTTCCGGCTTCGGCTTGATATTGCAAGCCGCCGAAAATGGCAATGTTTCCGGTCGGTGATAAAACGCGCTCCGCTTCTTTTAGCCACTCGGTAGCCCATTCCAAATAATTGTGGTGCTTGTCCCAATCGGCAAGCAAAATATTGTAAGGCGGATCACAAACAATTAATTGAATAGAATTATCAGGGATTTCTTTCAAAACCTCGCGGCTATCTCCCGTAATAACGGCGTGAACTGTTTTATCCAGTTTTTCAGCGTGGGCGTGTCCGTTTGAAGAATGAGCTTTGCCCTGCTTTTTAAGCGAGTTCATTCCGATATGTCCGGCGTTTCTGTGCGAACGATTTCCCATAATAATTAATCCTCTACTACTTCAAATTCAGTTAAATAATAATCGGTTGTTAAAAATGTTCCGCCGAAAAGCTCGCGGACAATACTCAAATCTTCGTCGTCCAGATGCTCCGGCGATTGTGGGAAAGCGGCGACAACGGCGCGGAATCTCGCGGCGGTTATTTCTATTTCTTCCCGGTGGAAAGGTTTCAGAAGTGACGGCAAAAATAAAAGTTTTTTGATGGCTACTTTGCTGCGTTCAGTATCTATCACGTCGCAAGCTGCAAGGATATTAAGCAAAAACGGGCAACGTCGGCGCGATGCTTCCGGCGTGGCTTCGTCAATGCCTTCTTGGTCGCAGAACTGTTTGACAAATGGAGCTTGAAAGAATTGATCGTAAATAGTGCTGCGCTCCACTTCTGGCGAGCGGATAATATGGTAAAGAAACGCAA
>MWWH01000061.1_pt1 | contig 25515 bp, 26 predicted proteins | sample 1047231 | NCBI WGS metagenome assembly MWWH01 (sample SAMN06349967, study PRJNA376086) | soil metagenome | isolation source: MG3-2 sample Antarctic (ecotone) soil | place: Antarctica | collected 2015-01-13 | reverse complement strand
TTTCATATTTCAAAATCTCCCGTGATACTGATTCAAATTCTTTCCAAGCGTCCGCGCCGTCGCGCAAGTCTTTATTCGTAATTCCCTTTAATGCTGCGCGCCCGTTCACGGCTCGCCGGTGAATCTCAGTTTTGAAAAACGGTATTTTCAAATCGGTTAAAAGTTCCTTTGCTTCGCGTCCGGCGTTCGAGCGCGGCGGAACTAAAGTAAATAAAACTTTGTAATTGACGGCGTTAATTTGTCTGAATGAATTTGCCAACTTAATCAAAGCGTCAAGGCTCAAGGCGTCCGGCTGGCTCGGCACGATTACCAAATCGCTTTCATCGCAAATCGTTTTCAGTTCATCGGCGGTCGGTCGCGCCGGTGTATCTAAAATAAGATGTTTGAAGTTTCCCGCGTGTTCGGTTAGTTGATGCTCAACGATTACGGGAAACGGAAGTTTGCCGCGAGCTTGCCACGCTATCGCGCTTTCGTTCGGGTCGCCGTCAACTAAAAGTATCGAAGCCTTACGGCTCAACACGGCGGCAATGTTTATTGCCGTTGTAGTCTTTCCCACGCCGCCTTTGTAGCTAGCAATTGAAATTATCATTCATTCAATATACAGAATAATTTTAACATTTCAAGTTTTTGCGTTGTTGATATTAAAAACCAACTGCAATATTACCTGCGCCCGCAAAACAATCATAGATAGCCCAGATACTCATTTACTTAGTTTTCGACGCTCGCGCCGCGATACACTTTCTTTATCATTGCGGATTGTTTTTAGAACTTCGCCTAAACATTGAGCAAGTAACAAAACTTTTTCATCATCAATTATTTTAGATTCTTCATTTTCTTTCTGTCTGTAGTAATGATTATGAATCGTTCCGTGATTGTTCATCGTCGGCTTGGCATTCCTGAAAGCTGTTACCACAACAATTGAGATTGTTAACAACGCAAAAACTACTCCAATAACTACATAGATAATATTTTCCATTGGTTTTCACTTGTCCTTTTCTTAGTTTCTTTTCACCTATATTTCTATCTTTTCATAAAAAAAACTAGGTCGTTTTTTTCGTTATTTTAGATTTTGCAGAATTTTTCAAATTTAATGTTTTTGATAGAAACCCTTTGTTTTCGGGGTTTTTATAAATTTATTTTTATGTCTTTTTGCCTCAATCCCTTTGACGTGGGAAAATTCAAAGCTATCGGTCATTTCATATTTAAACAAAAAATGTCCGCCAATAAGTGAATGTATTCACTGTTATTAGCGGACATCGAAACACGGCAAAATTACCGTTACGCGCCGGCGAAAAAAGCCGGTCGAGCATTCACACCTTGAAAGCGTGAAAGAGCTTTGATTTTTAGCGGTCGCAGAATCACGTTTCAATTGCTACTAACCGGCGACGAGCGGACAAATTAAACATCATTTTGTTTCTGTCTGCGAGGTATCATAAAAGTCTGTTTATCGGATACCCAAGACTTATTACAATCAAGCAAACTATGGAAAACATTGCCGAAGAGATAGAAAAGTTGAAGCAATCACAGCAACAGCACCGGCACAACAGCATTAGTAAATTAACCGCCGAAGATAAAGCCGACATTAACGACGCTCGTAGAGCTAAGAAAGAGTATCTGCAAACCGGAATTAGCCACACGGTTGACGAGTTACGAGCGGAATTTAATCTAACTTCTCGCTGAACTATAACGATTGAAAAAGTCGGGCTGTGGTTATTCCGCTTTCATAAGCTAATAACCGGCAATGAACGAAGAATGTAAAGCATATTTAGGATTATGAAACATTTACGTTGTGTCTTTTGCGACACTCTCACCAAGACGAAATTTATTTCTCTGAAGAGGAATCGAGCAGGGAAAAACTTTGTTTTTAAGATGAAAGCGGAAGTTTGCCCAAACTGTAAAGAAAAATACCACGACGGCGCGAAGCTGCTAGAGATTGAAAAATATATTAAGTTGTCAAAAACTTAGAAGTTTTGACGGCAAAGGTAGCAATTGAAAAGCCCGGACAATCACAGTCCGGGCTTTATATTCGAGATAACAAATATTTCTACGCCGCTTGTTTTTCGTGTTTACGAAGTTTCTTTTCCAAATCCAAAATAAATCTCCCTTCAAAATGAATCTCTCCACAGTCGGCACAAACTCGCGCCGGAGCGTCTGTAACTTTCACCATTTGACCCGCGATGGGGATTGTATCGGTAACTTTGCGCTTCACCAAATTTTCGCAATTACAATTATTATTTGATTTCATATCCGGTTTTTATTTTCACTCTGCCTTGTTGGATAAAAACAATCACTCTGAGCATTCTACCGTCTTCTGCGTAACCTTCAAAGGAATATCTTACGTGGCTTTCATCATCGGTAAACTGAAACCGATTGGAAGGCTTTAGAATTACTGCGACCGCATCACCCGGCGCAAATTTTTCATCATCAAGCTCAAACAAAGCGTGTCTTAAAAAATCAAACTCATCTCGATTAACTTTCCTTTGAATTGTCGTGTAAATGTTCGCCATTCATTTCGCGCATCTGATAATCAGACAAAGTTACAATAATTAATCAATTATCAGACGGAAAATTTAATAATTCAAAAATTGCTTGTCAGACAGAAATATCCGAAATAAGCTCAAAAACCGCGCAGGGTTACAAAATGAATTCGTTTGTGTAACCCCAAAAACTATTGCCATACAGTAAAGAATTGAGCGGAAACGCCTTTATAACCTATTTGAAAGACAAAAATACTCCCTACGCCGTCTGATAAGAATTGTTGTCGTAAATGGCTGCCTGAAATTCTCTAAATCTTTCATCCGGGACATCCAAACCACGCCATACTTCCCCCGAAAGTGTGCAAAAAATCGCGTTTTTGTAGCGTTGGGCAAGCTGAATCTTTCTATATTCGCGCCGTCGCTTGAAAACTTCCGAAATCTCGCGCAGCCATTCATCCCGCCGCCCTTCTTTAATCAGTCTCGAACCTCGCTGCCTTAACGTCTCGGTCTTTATTTTGTTGATGTCAGGCAAATCATTTTCAGAAATTTCTTGAACTGTGCGGTGTTTATCAAGATTCGATATTATGCTCGCGTCGTCTTTTTTCCCTTTACCTTTTCGGAGATTAGCTTCGCCGAATGTCTCAACTAAACGCTTACCATACAAAGCCTTTTCGACCTGACAGATAAATTCGGTTGGAATCTTGGAAAAGTCCGAACCTTTAACGACATACTTAACAGTTTCCCTAATCGCATCATCAAGAGTAATTTCTCGCTCTACGTCTCCCACGTTCGACGCAACCTTAACCCGCTTGATTTTTATATCAGCGTATCCGTCCTTTGTATTGACTTGTAATTTCATACGCATATCATCCGCCGAATAATCTAAACACTCTGTCCAAACACGCCGTAATTCGTCAAAATCGAGATATTTTGTGTAACCCAGAATGTTTGTATGAAAATGAAAATGCTCGCCTTTCTTACCGAGCGTGAACTCATCGGAAAAGACGCCGCCGCGAAAATTCGCTTTGAAAAAAGGATGATTCTTTAATCGGACTTCCGCGCCGCGCAACAACTGATAACCACTGTCAAAATCAAATCCGAACATATTCGGCTGGGTCAATACGATGTAGCGGAGATATTCACCGCTCTGCGGTTTGATGCGAGCGAGCGCGACCTTAATACGCTTTCGCGCCCGCGCTGAACTTGCCTTTAAATACGCCGGATTGCAGCGCGACGAAACTACATTCAAAGAGCCGAACGCATCATAAAACTTAGTTTCTCCCGTGTCTTCGTCAATACAGTCAAGACCTTCGGCAATGAAAATGTTTTCGTCTTGCGCCGATTGAATCATTAAGTCCGCGACCGCCTGCGTCTCTGCATCGTCTTCGCCAAGTGCCGCCCAACTCAATGCTTCGGCAATTTCAAACGTCAAATCTCGACGGTGTGCAGCTCGTTCAAGCGGCGTGAATCTACGCTTTCGGTTAGTTTGAATTAAATTTTGAGTGGAATTTTGCATTAAATTCGCCAAATTTTTGAACTTGTGGCGAATAATGCTTGAAGGTTTGCGGAAAATTCTAGTAGAATACCTTCAGAGCGTTAATCGCGCCGTAATCGCGTTAATCTCAGAAGTCGTCAAATGTTTCTAGCGTTTGGCGGCTTCGTCTTTTAAATGTAAAAGAACTTGCTGCCAAGCATACTCTCAACGACCTGTGAGCGTCAACAGATTTATGCAACTTTGCGTAAATGATTGAATTTCAGAACTTTTCCTTTATGGCTCATCAACTCAATTTCTTTCCGCTGTCTATCAATTTCCGTCGAAAGAGTTTTCGTCATTCTCTCGAAGCCCTCAACTCTTTTATTAAGTTCCGCATTTCTCGCTTCGGACAACGCCAAAGCAAAAAATAAATTTGTGATTTCCATACACTTAATCCCTCGCTTTGAGTAGATTAAACCGCTTCAAAATTTTATTGTGGGTAAGCAAATACAAGGCTTCTCCGCATATTTATCGGCTCAACTTGTATAAAAGACGGTTTGTAAGCGTCCACAATCAAAGACGTATATTCGGCATTTACTACAATTCCTAAGAATTTTGACCAAAAAGTATTTGCGCTTCGGCTTATCCCGCCGTCTTTGTTACTCCATTTTTGTTTATGGAAAATGCCGTCTTCGTCATACCATTCGAGCAAGCGCACGGAAAAGCCCGCGCCTAAAAGCATCTCGGTTAAGTTTCTGTGATTGAAAAGAAACTTGTGGTCGTCGCCGTTCCAACCCGTCATCGGTCTTACCCAATTAATATAATTTGGCTCTGGGTGAAAGCCGTCTGGCACGGCAACGCGAAAATATCCGTCCGGTTTCAAATACTTGAAACAATTCCGCGCAGTTGCGGCGGCTTCGTCAAAAGTTAAATGTTCGAGAACGTGTTCCGCTAAAACGGCATCAAGCGAGTTCGGCGAAAATCGCCGCGCCCAGCTTCTCTCGTCTCGAATGTCCAAATCGTATTTTTGAAGCGAAACCCAGCCGAAATACTGCGTGGATTGTGCGCCGACGATGATTTTCATTTTTGAAATTCAAAATAAAATTGCTACTTAACCTCTTGACAACAAAATTAAAAGAAGCAGACAGCCGCCGATTAAAAGATATTTTTGCCGTTGCTGCTGCTGTTGCTGCTTTCTACCTTCCTGCTCCAATCGTTCCTGTAAACGTCCGCCAAATCTAACAGTGTCCAAATTTTGCATTTCAGCTTCGGTAGCTGCAATCACCCTCCCGTTCTCGGAAAAAGTAATATGTCCGAACTGGTCGCGGTTGTAAGTTACGCCGTCAACTACAATCGTGTTCGGTAACGGTATGTATGCTTGAACTACTAATTTGTCTACTGAAACTTCAACGTCCTTACCATTTATTACTTGGTAAGCCTTTCCGTCTAAAGTTCGGTAAATACTACCTTCGCTGTTTCCTGATGGCGCGATGAGTGGCATATAAACTCCTTTATCTAAATCCAAAATTTATAAAAACAATTGGCGTTATTTAGCAAAACGTCGGTGTCGGGGTTCAGGATTTTCTTTGTATGCAAGTAGTGCCTGTTTTTCCTTAGCAACTGCCTTCTCCAAAGCATCTTCTGCTTTCAAACGCTTCTTAAATGCTTTGCCCGCCTTACGTCGTTTCAAACTTCCTTTGACCTTATCCGCGAGCCATCCGCCAAACGGATTTTCGACGTATTGAAAATCTTCCTCTTCTCTCTCTATAACCAGCCTCACATTCGGCGCATACACCGAAACAAGCTCAAATTCTTTGTGAGCTTCGCTTTCATCAGAATCCTGCCAATGCACTACCAGCTTGCCTTCCTCAGTCTGGGAAATAACCGTCCCAACTTCATCAGTATCTTTGTCAATTACGGTTATTTCTCCACCCGTCTCTGTCGAATCAACTACTGTTAATTCAGAAACCAAATTTTCGTGTATTTCCATCTCGCTTACTCCCTTGGCAATTTGCCTAAAATTAATCAATAGAAAAGCTCTGATTGGCTATAAACCAATCAGAGCTTTTAATTTTATTCGTCGTCAAAATCTTCGTCGTCAGAATTTTCCGTTTCCTGACCTAACATTTCGTCAAAATCAGACTGAAATTCATCACCGTAAGAATCAACGAGAAGTTCACGAACCTTATCGAGAGTATTTTGTTGTTCAAGCCGACTTCCATCACATTCGTCGATTAATTCGACTGAGTTCAAAATGCCTTCTTCCAGTTCTATCGTTTTTGCGCTTTTGCGTGGCATAAAATCATCTCCTTTTCTTAAAAAATAACTATTTGAAATAGTCTATTTAAGAGCCTGAGTCAGATTTTATTTCATAGCAAGCACAATTAATTAAATCCTATTTTGTTCTCCTTAGTGTTTTGTTTGCTGCTATTTCGGGGAACTCTTAATATTTTTTTCGCGTAAATTTCTTTAGAATTCTGTTTTTTAAATTCTTCTGGCTGAGATTTGTATTGCTCATCAAAATCATTCCACTTCCTATTTACAAGTCTTACAAAAGAATCTTCCGTTTGTGTCTCTTCTCCAAATTTCTTGTAAGCACGTAACAACGTCTTTCTTTTACGTTCCAAATTTTTGGGGTGATTTCTAACACACCATAATGTCGCCTTTATTAAATTCGCCTTTGGCTTATTACCTACCAATTGTTTTTTAGACTTACGCTTATTTCTTGATTGCTCAACTCTCTTCTTCATCCTTTTATAAAGGTTAAAAGTCGTCTCTATCAAATCCTTTTCCGGTAAATTCTCCTCAAGGATTAATCTTTCATATTTCTCACTAATTACAGTATTTGCTGGATTTTCCAACAAGTCTCTTCCCTCAGAAAAATCAATTTTATAAGCCAAAATCTTCTCTGATATTGGATTGTAGGCAATGCGGTATGAAACACCTTCTTCATCAACATCACCGATAAACTCGTTGTAACTCCAAATTGGCAACCCCTTAAAAACCGTTATTTCCGGTTCAGCTTCGGGATGAGCTTTATACCAAGTAATGTCTCCGCGTCTATATGTGATTGACTCAGCATTAAACTTCTCAATTCCGCGCGGACTTATACTTACTCGAAATGGAGTTGACTTTATAATTACTCTTTTCGCGGTTCTCCTAAAACTCTCAATCTGTTCCGCCATTGCTCTTGATTTCTCAGTAACCTCTGATTGTTTTTTCATATAAATTCCCTTTTTTAATTGGTTATATTTCAGTCGCTTTTGCGTGCGTGTGTTTCTGTGCGAAAACGTGCATAAATCGTGTGGTAGAGCGTGTGCCAATTTCAAAGCAATTCTCCTATGCCTCACCTATGTAAAACCTATGTTCTCGCCTATGTCTTGCCTATGTGAAATCCTACGTTCTTTTCGGCATAAACCTAACTCGCAAATTCTCGAAATGCAGCATATTGAAACCCGTTTATAAGGTGAATTTTCTAACCTTCAAGCTTGAACCTACCCGCAGCACCAAAATAGAATTTCTTTGCGTAACGCCTTAACTTTTTCAAAATCACTTTGAAAATCGGCGGCTTGATTTGCTGGTTATGAGTCAGACAAATGTAATGTTTAGGCTCTCCACAGAATTTGCAGCAATGCCGGACGATTTTTCTTTTCCGGTTTTTTCGGCGTGCAGCTCTTTCAACTTTTTTTATTTCGGCTTCGACCGTGATGCTCGTCGCCGGTTCGTTTTGATTTTGACCGGGTAAGGCAGCATAAAAATCTAAAATCTCTACCTGCACAAGATTATCTTTTGAATCGTAATCGTAAATAACGCCTTTCGACATATCGGCACGGCTGTAAGTTCTTTTCTTGTTTGAAAAGCGAATCGCCAGCAAATCAGTTTCTTTTCTGTAATCCAATGAAATATATTCGTCCGGCAAAGTCGCCCGGCTGCGAGCTTGTTCAAATAATTCCGTTTCCTGCATTTGTTTTAATCTCCCTTACAATTTTAAGTTTTTGAAATTTTGCGTTGCTGAAATTGTAAATTGTTAAAATGTTACTTTTCCCGTAGCCAACGGTTTAACAAATCATCAATCAGTTCTGAAAATTCCTGCGGTTCGTCGGCGGCTAACAATTTCATTTTTGTTTTTTTGTAAGTGTCTTTACTTACATAAGCCGTAACTTGTCGAAAATTCTCATTTGACCGCTTTCCGTTCGGTCGTCCGCGTCTCCGCGTCTCGCCGCTCCCATTATTCGGCTGATTGTCCGTTTGCTGAATGACAGCGCCTCTCTGCTGCGCTTTTCGTATTGCTTCCGTCTTCGTAGTCTCTGCTGAGTTTTGAAGCGTCTTAGCGTCTTTTAATCCGGCGAATCTATTTTTCATATTTCAAAATCTCCCGTGATACTGATTCAAATTCTTTCCAAGCGTCCGCGCCGTCGCGCAAGTCTTTATTCGTAATTCCCTTTAATGCTGCGCGCCCGTTCACGGCTCGCCGGTGAATCTCAGTTTTGAAAAACGGTATTTTCAAATCGGTTAAAAGTTCCTTTGCTTCGCGTCCGGCGTTCGAGCGCGGCGGAACTAAAGTAAATAAAACTTTGTAATTGACGGCGTTAATTTGTCTGAATGAATTTGCCAACTTAATCAAAGCGTCAAGGCTCAAGGCGTCCGGCTGGCTCGGCACGATTACCAAATCGCTTTCATCGCAAATCGTTTTCAGTTCATCGGCGGTCGGTCGCGCCGGTGTATCTAAAATAAGATGTTTGAAGTTTCCCGCGTGTTCGGTTAGTTGATGCTCAACGATTACGGGAAACGGAAGTTTGCCGCGAGCTTGCCACGCTATCGCGCTTTCGTTCGGGTCGCCGTCAACTAAAAGTATCGAAGCCTTACGGCTCAACACGGCGGCAATGTTTATTGCCGTTGTAGTCTTTCCCACGCCGCCTTTGTAGCTAGCAATTGAAATTATCATTCATTCAATATACAGAATAATTTTAACATTTCAAGTTTTTGCGTTGTTGATATTAAAAACCAACTGCAATATTACCTGCGCCCGCAAAACAATCATAGATAGCCCAGATACTCATTTACTTAGTTTTCGACGCTCGCGCCGCGATACACTTTCTTTATCATTGCGGATTGTTTTTAGAACTTCGCCTAAACATTGAGCAAGTAACAAAACTTTTTCATCATCAATTATTTTAGATTCTTCATTTTCTTTCTGTCTGTAGTAATGATTATGAATCGTTCCGTGATTGTTCATCGTCGGCTTGGCATTCCTGAAAGCTGTTACCACAACAATTGAGATTGTTAACAACGCAAAAACTACTCCAATAACTACATAGATAATATTTTCCATTGGTTTTCACTTGTCCTTTTCTTAGTTTCTTTTCACCTATATTTCTATCTTTTCATAAAAAAAACTAGGTCGTTTTTTTCGTTATTTTAGATTTTGCAGAATTTTTCAAATTTAATGTTTTTGATAGAAACCCTTTGTTTTCGGGGTTTTTATAAATTTATTTTTATGTCTTTTTGCCTCAATCCCTTTGACGTGGGAAAATTCAAAGCTATCGGTCATTTCATATTTAAACAAAAAATGTCCGCCAATAAGTGAATGTATTCACTGTTATTAGCGGACATCGAAACACGGCAAAATTACCGTTACGCGCCGGCGAAAAAAGCCGGTCGAGCATTCACACCTTGAAAGCGTGAAAGAGCTTTGATTTTTAGCGGTCGCAGAATCACGTTTCAATTGCTACTAACCGGCGACGAGCGGACAAATTAAACATCATTTTGTTTCTGTCTGCGAGGTATCATAAAAGTCTGTTTATCGGATACCCAAGACTTATTACAATCAAGCAAACTATGGAAAACATTGCCGAAGAGATAGAAAAGTTGAAGCAATCACAGCAACAGCACCGGCACAACAGCATTAGTAAATTAACCGCCGAAGATAAAGCCGACATTAACGACGCTCGTAGAGCTAAGAAAGAGTATCTGCAAACCGGAATTAGCCACACGGTTGACGAGTTACGAGCGGAATTTAATCTAACTTCTCGCTGAACTATAACGATTGAAAAAGTCGGGCTGTGGTTATTCCGCTTTCATAAGCTAATAACCGGCAATGAACGAAGAATGTAAAGCATATTTAGGATTATGAAACATTTACGTTGTGTCTTTTGCGACACTCTCACCAAGACGAAATTTATTTCTCTGAAGAGGAATCGAGCAGGGAAAAACTTTGTTTTTAAGATGAAAGCGGAAGTTTGCCCAAACTGTAAAGAAAAATACCACGACGGCGCGAAGCTGCTAGAGATTGAAAAATATATTAAGTTGTCAAAAACTTAGAAGTTTTGACGGCAAAGGTAGCAATTGAAAAGCCCGGACAATCACAGTCCGGGCTTTATATTCGAGATAACAAATATTTCTACGCCGCTTGTTTTTCGTGTTTACGAAGTTTCTTTTCCAAATCCAAAATAAATCTCCCTTCAAAATGAATCTCTCCACAGTCGGCACAAACTCGCGCCGGAGCGTCTGTAACTTTCACCATTTGACCCGCGATGGGGATTGTATCGGTAACTTTGCGCTTCACCAAATTTTCGCAATTACAATTATTATTTGATTTCATATCCGGTTTTTATTTTCACTCTGCCTTGTTGGATAAAAACAATCACTCTGAGCATTCTACCGTCTTCTGCGTAACCTTCAAAGGAATATCTTACGTGGCTTTCATCATCGGTAAACTGAAACCGATTGGAAGGCTTTAGAATTACTGCGACCGCATCACCCGGCGCAAATTTTTCATCATCAAGCTCAAACAAAGCGTGTCTTAAAAAATCAAACTCATCTCGATTAACTTTCCTTTGAATTGTCGTGTAAATGTTCGCCATTCATTTCGCGCATCTGATAATCAGACAAAGTTACAATAATTAATCAATTATCAGACGGAAAATTTAATAATTCAAAAATTGCTTGTCAGACAGAAATATCCGAAATAAGCTCAAAAACCGCGCAGGGTTACAAAATGAATTCGTTTGTGTAACCCCAAAAACTATTGCCATACAGTAAAGAATTGAGCGGAAACGCCTTTATAACCTATTTGAAAGACAAAAATACTCCCTACGCCGTCTGATAAGAATTGTTGTCGTAAATGGCTGCCTGAAATTCTCTAAATCTTTCATCCGGGACATCCAAACCACGCCATACTTCCCCCGAAAGTGTGCAAAAAATCGCGTTTTTGTAGCGTTGGGCAAGCTGAATCTTTCTATATTCGCGCCGTCGCTTGAAAACTTCCGAAATCTCGCGCAGCCATTCATCCCGCCGCCCTTCTTTAATCAGTCTCGAACCTCGCTGCCTTAACGTCTCGGTCTTTATTTTGTTGATGTCAGGCAAATCATTTTCAGAAATTTCTTGAACTGTGCGGTGTTTATCAAGATTCGATATTATGCTCGCGTCGTCTTTTTTCCCTTTACCTTTTCGGAGATTAGCTTCGCCGAATGTCTCAACTAAACGCTTACCATACAAAGCCTTTTCGACCTGACAGATAAATTCGGTTGGAATCTTGGAAAAGTCCGAACCTTTAACGACATACTTAACAGTTTCCCTAATCGCATCATCAAGAGTAATTTCTCGCTCTACGTCTCCCACGTTCGACGCAACCTTAACCCGCTTGATTTTTATATCAGCGTATCCGTCCTTTGTATTGACTTGTAATTTCATACGCATATCATCCGCCGAATAATCTAAACACTCTGTCCAAACACGCCGTAATTCGTCAAAATCGAGATATTTTGTGTAACCCAGAATGTTTGTATGAAAATGAAAATGCTCGCCTTTCTTACCGAGCGTGAACTCATCGGAAAAGACGCCGCCGCGAAAATTCGCTTTGAAAAAAGGATGATTCTTTAATCGGACTTCCGCGCCGCGCAACAACTGATAACCACTGTCAAAATCAAATCCGAACATATTCGGCTGGGTCAATACGATGTAGCGGAGATATTCACCGCTCTGCGGTTTGATGCGAGCGAGCGCGACCTTAATACGCTTTCGCGCCCGCGCTGAACTTGCCTTTAAATACGCCGGATTGCAGCGCGACGAAACTACATTCAAAGAGCCGAACGCATCATAAAACTTAGTTTCTCCCGTGTCTTCGTCAATACAGTCAAGACCTTCGGCAATGAAAATGTTTTCGTCTTGCGCCGATTGAATCATTAAGTCCGCGACCGCCTGCGTCTCTGCATCGTCTTCGCCAAGTGCCGCCCAACTCAATGCTTCGGCAATTTCAAACGTCAAATCTCGACGGTGTGCAGCTCGTTCAAGCGGCGTGAATCTACGCTTTCGGTTAGTTTGAATTAAATTTTGAGTGGAATTTTGCATTAAATTCGCCAAATTTTTGAACTTGTGGCGAATAATGCTTGAAGGTTTGCGGAAAATTCTAGTAGAATACCTTCAGAGCGTTAATCGCGCCGTAATCGCGTTAATCTCAGAAGTCGTCAAATGTTTCTAGCGTTTGGCGGCTTCGTCTTTTAAATGTAAAAGAACTTGCTGCCAAGCATACTCTCAACGACCTGTGAGCGTCAACAGATTTATGCAACTTTGCGTAAATGATTGAATTTCAGAACTTTTCCTTTATGGCTCATCAACTCAATTTCTTTCCGCTGTCTATCAATTTCCGTCGAAAGAGTTTTCGTCATTCTCTCGAAGCCCTCAACTCTTTTATTAAGTTCCGCATTTCTCGCTTCGGACAACGCCAAAGCAAAAAATAAATTTGTGATTTCCATACACTTAATCCCTCGCTTTGAGTAGATTAAACCGCTTCAAAATTTTATTGTGGGTAAGCAAATACAAGGCTTCTCCGCATATTTATCGGCTCAACTTGTATAAAAGACGGTTTGTAAGCGTCCACAATCAAAGACGTATATTCGGCATTTACTACAATTCCTAAGAATTTTGACCAAAAAGTATTTGCGCTTCGGCTTATCCCGCCGTCTTTGTTACTCCATTTTTGTTTATGGAAAATGCCGTCTTCGTCATACCATTCGAGCAAGCGCACGGAAAAGCCCGCGCCTAAAAGCATCTCGGTTAAGTTTCTGTGATTGAAAAGAAACTTGTGGTCGTCGCCGTTCCAACCCGTCATCGGTCTTACCCAATTAATATAATTTGGCTCTGGGTGAAAGCCGTCTGGCACGGCAACGCGAAAATATCCGTCCGGTTTCAAATACTTGAAACAATTCCGCGCAGTTGCGGCGGCTTCGTCAAAAGTTAAATGTTCGAGAACGTGTTCCGCTAAAACGGCATCAAGCGAGTTCGGCGAAAATCGCCGCGCCCAGCTTCTCTCGTCTCGAATGTCCAAATCGTATTTTTGAAGCGAAACCCAGCCGAAATACTGCGTGGATTGTGCGCCGACGATGATTTTCATTTTTGAAATTCAAAATAAAATTGCTACTTAACCTCTTGACAACAAAATTAAAAGAAGCAGACAGCCGCCGATTAAAAGATATTTTTGCCGTTGCTGCTGCTGTTGCTGCTTTCTACCTTCCTGCTCCAATCGTTCCTGTAAACGTCCGCCAAATCTAACAGTGTCCAAATTTTGCATTTCAGCTTCGGTAGCTGCAATCACCCTCCCGTTCTCGGAAAAAGTAATATGTCCGAACTGGTCGCGGTTGTAAGTTACGCCGTCAACTACAATCGTGTTCGGTAACGGTATGTATGCTTGAACTACTAATTTGTCTACTGAAACTTCAACGTCCTTACCATTTATTACTTGGTAAGCCTTTCCGTCTAAAGTTCGGTAAATACTACCTTCGCTGTTTCCTGATGGCGCGATGAGTGGCATATAAACTCCTTTATCTAAATCCAAAATTTATAAAAACAATTGGCGTTATTTAGCAAAACGTCGGTGTCGGGGTTCAGGATTTTCTTTGTATGCAAGTAGTGCCTGTTTTTCCTTAGCAACTGCCTTCTCCAAAGCATCTTCTGCTTTCAAACGCTTCTTAAATGCTTTGCCCGCCTTACGTCGTTTCAAACTTCCTTTGACCTTATCCGCGAGCCATCCGCCAAACGGATTTTCGACGTATTGAAAATCTTCCTCTTCTCTCTCTATAACCAGCCTCACATTCGGCGCATACACCGAAACAAGCTCAAATTCTTTGTGAGCTTCGCTTTCATCAGAATCCTGCCAATGCACTACCAGCTTGCCTTCCTCAGTCTGGGAAATAACCGTCCCAACTTCATCAGTATCTTTGTCAATTACGGTTATTTCTCCACCCGTCTCTGTCGAATCAACTACTGTTAATTCAGAAACCAAATTTTCGTGTATTTCCATCTCGCTTACTCCCTTGGCAATTTGCCTAAAATTAATCAATAGAAAAGCTCTGATTGGCTATAAACCAATCAGAGCTTTTAATTTTATTCGTCGTCAAAATCTTCGTCGTCAGAATTTTCCGTTTCCTGACCTAACATTTCGTCAAAATCAGACTGAAATTCATCACCGTAAGAATCAACGAGAAGTTCACGAACCTTATCGAGAGTATTTTGTTGTTCAAGCCGACTTCCATCACATTCGTCGATTAATTCGACTGAGTTCAAAATGCCTTCTTCCAGTTCTATCGTTTTTGCGCTTTTGCGTGCCATAAAATCATCTCCTTTTCTTAAAAAATAACTATTTGAAATAGTCTATTTAAGAGCTTGGGTAAGATTTTATTTCATAGCAAGCACAATTAATTAAATCCTATTTTGTTCTCCTTAGTGTTTTGTTTGCTATTATTTCGGGGAACTCTTAATATTTTTTTCGCGTAAATTTCTTTAGAATTCTGTTTTTTAAATTCTTTTGGCTGAGATTTGTATTGCTCATCAAAATCATTCCACTTCCTATTTACAAGTCTTACAAAAGAATCTTCCGTTTGTGTCTCTTCTCCAAATTTCTTGTAAGCACGTATCAACGTCTTTCTTTTATACTCCAAATTTTTGGGGTGATTTCTAACACACCATAATGCCGCCCTTATTAAATTCGCCTTTGGCTTATTACCTACCGGTTGTTTTTCAGACTCACGCTTTTTTCTTAATCCCTCAACTCTCTTCTTCATCCTTTTATAAAGGTTAAAAGTTGTGTCTATCAAATCCTTTTCCGGCAAATTCTCCTCAAGGATTAATTTTTCATATTTCTTAGCAATCAAAGTATTTGCTGGATTCTCCAACAAGTCTCCTCCCTCAAAAAACTCAATTTTATAAGCCAAAATCTTCTCTGATATTGGATTGTAGGCAATGCGGTATGAAACACCTTCTTCATCAACATCACCGATAAACTCGTTGTAACTCCAAATTGGCAACCCCTTAAAAACCGTTATTTCCGGTTCAGCTTCGGGATGAGCTTTATACCAAGTAATTTCTCCACGTCTATATGTGATTGACTTATCATTAAATTTCTCAATTCCGCGCGGAGTTATACTCACTCGAAATGGAGTTGACTTTATAATTACTCTCTCCGTTTTCCCATTTAAATTCCTTAACTCCTCTGATAAAGGTAATAATTTCTTCATAAATCCTCACTTCTTTCTTAATTACATTTCACCAACTTTAAGGTGCGTGCATTTGTGTGCATAAACGTGCGTAAAATGTGTGGTATAACGTGCGTAAACACCTGCACCATTTTCAAAGCAATATTCCTACGCCTCGCCTATGTAAAACCTATGCTCTCGCCTATGCATTGCCCTACCCGAAAACTATGTGATTCCCTACTACTTTTGACTCTTAAATTCACCTCAAATCAAAGCAATTTTCACTTAACAAGTGGAAGCTCTTCGGTAAATCAGAAGCCCCTGAAGACTTCTGATTTTTTAAAACCGTTGGCTAGGGTGAGTTGCTTCAATCCTCAAGTCCTAAACTTTTCGCCACGTTGAAATAGATTTTTCTCGCGTAACGCTTGATTCGTTTCGCCGGTCGCTTGAAAAACTTCTGAGCTTCGGTCTTCTTAAAATTGTGATGCTCTGGGCAAATAAAACTTTTCGGCTGGCGGCAAATTTTACAATGACTGTTCGCCTTCCTTCTGCGATTTATTTCCAAAATTACGTCCCGGAAAGGCATCGCATCAACAACTTTCCCGGCTTTGTCGAGCCACAGAATAATGTGCATCCCTTTTTCAGCCGTTCCAATATACTGATTTTCAGAAGGTTTTTTAACAGATTTGTTTTGATACGCTTGAAAAATCGCGTCCGTAACTTCTTCCTTCGTCCAATGTCTCGGAAAGAAGACGGAAGTTCTGCTTCTACCTTTTCTTCTTATGCCATCAAAAAAGACGGTCGCAGCATAAACCCCGTTCGCGTCTTCGGGCATTCTGCAAGCGACTTGAACTTTTTCATTCTTAATTGATTCGAGCCGGTAGCCAATAACTCGATAGTTATTAACCTGGTTGATTTGTTTATTTACGTTTGGAAGTAAAGCGCCGTCGAAGATTGTTGACAGTGCTTTTTCTGCGAAAATCTCATATTTATCTTGCATAACTATATTTTCCTTATAGCGTCAGGCAAGACGAAAAATGCTAGAATTTCGCCAGCTTGACGCAGCTTTGGTTTAAACGCTTGAGCGTCGAGTTAGGACACAGGGAGAAGGTTAGAGCTTTCCTTGTGTCCGCTAATCATCTCCACTTCGGAGAATCAAAATAAATTGTTTCAATTGCTACTTGCGATGGAAATTCACAATTTTCGCTCTTTATTCAAAATAACTTTTGCAAAACTCATCAAGCGAATTCCGGTTTATCTTCCAAGTTCCATTTTCGCTAGTTTTTTTCCCAAGAATCTTTTTATCTTTCAAAGCACTTTTTAAATCGCCTTCTGGCAATCCTGAGTAAGCTAGAGCCTGAGCAAAATTTAAAATCAACTTGTCTTTGAAACCGGAAATATCAATCTGCTTTTTCTTACTCTCTTCCGTCATCGGCGCTAAGAGTTTTTGATTTCCCTGATTAATTGCTTCAACAAGTAATCTTCCAAAATCTTTCAAATCGGAACGTGTGACAACTTGCGATGACGAGTCTGACATACCGTCGTTAGTTGTCTTAACTAGAGAAGGCTTAGCAAGTGAACTCTCTCTCTCCGCTTTTACTCTGTTTAATTCGGACTCGTCATATACACGAACTCTACGTTTTTTTCCATCTTTAGCTTCCCGGAATTCTTCACGCGAGCTGATGTTCATTCTTTCAAAATTGCGACGGCTTATGCCTATGAAACTCGCTGCTTCGTCAATCAAATACGTTTTATCCATCTTGCGCCAACCTATGAAAACTTAATATCGTGATTTGTCGTAGTTTGATATAAGTTACAACTAGTGTCAACTAACGATATTGCTTTTAAGACTCTATCGCCAGTTGTCATATCTTGTATTTGTACCACCTATTATTTTGATTTACTACTTTTTCTTTTCTCTATAATTTTCGCCTGTTCCTTCAAATGTTTTGCAAATAAAGTAAAGAGATTTGCTACTTCGTCCAAAGTAAAAGTTAGAGTCTCTTCTAATGCCGTTTCTTTTACTTTGGCAGCGGCTTTTGCAGAAGCGTTAGCAACAATCTTCAAAATGCCCTTTTCATATTTTAATAAGTCTGAAACTTTATAAAATACTTTTTGCCCTTTGTTTAATTGTCCAATTTGTCCGCTTTCAACGCGCCTTTCTAGAGTCTTTTCTGAAACATTCAGTATCTCAGCCGCATCTCGCTTCCAAATCCACTTATCATTATCCAACTGATTCTCTTTAAGCCAATTTTCAAGTTTTGTTAACATTGCCTACCTCCTAATAGCAAAAAACGAATAATCTGATATAAAGAACTATCAAGTTACGCAAATCAAATGAAGATTGAAGCAGCAGGAAAATCAGGGATGCCCACTGGCAACAACAGTAGTATTAAACTAACTGTCAAAGATAAAGCCGACATCCGCGACGCCCGCAAAGCCAAACAAGAGTATTTGCGAACCGGAATTAGCCACACGGTTGACGAGTTACGAGCGGAATTTAATTTAACTTCTCGCTGAGTGGTAGCAATTGAAAAAGCCCGGACAATCACAGTCCGGGCTTTTTTGTAGTTAATTGAGAATCTATTTTGAAGTTAAATTAAATTCTGCAATTTCCTTTTCAATTCTCTCGACCGCTGCACCATCTAAATACGTCGCGCCGCACTCATTACATTTTAGAGCGGGTATATTCTCATATCGGAACTCTTTACCTTTCCGCTCGAAAGTGTGCTGAACTCGCGCCGGTTCCGCTACACCATCGCAAAATTCGCAAAAATCCTGCTCCTCAATCATAAATTACAACGATTTCTTTTTGCTGGCTTTATCTTTTTCTACTAAATCCAACAGATATGTAGCATTAATATGAACTTCTCCACAATCGACACAAACTCGCGCTGGCGCTTCTTTAACTTCTATTTGATACCCATTAACCCGAATCGATTCGGTAACCTTTATTTTAATCAAATTTTCGCAATAACAAACCTTATTATTTTTCATAATCCGTTTTTTCGAGCTGTTACAAACTATCGGAAGTTAAGACAAAGAAAAAAACTACCAGACAATCACATTTAATTAAACGCAGTATTAAAAAACCGTAATTATCTGGTATAAAAAAATACCAATCTAAAAATTATGAATGATACTCAAGCTGAAGCACCAGCAAAACCACCGATGCTCGAAGAAACCAACAACTCTAATCTCAAATTGACTGCTGAAGATTTAACCGACATTCGCGCAGCAAAACGCGCCCGTAAAGGCGAGCTTATCAGTTGGGAAGAAGTTAAAGAAAGTCTCGGCTTGGGTTAAGCAACGAGTTATAAAATACAATCTGAAAAGGTGTATCATAAAAATCCGTTTATCTAATACTCATTGCCAGAAAACCGCGTATCTATTGGCTGTTAGAAAATTTCGTTTATCAAAACCTATTATAAAAACTCGTCATCTGCGAGGTATCATAAAACTCCGTTTATCGGATACTTACTGTCGAAAAACCGCGTATCTATTGGCTATTACAAAATTTTACTTGTCGAAATTTATTATAAAAACTTGCCATCTACGAGGTATCATAAAAGTCCGTTTATCAGATACTTCAAACTTTACGGTCGAAAGTAGCAATTGAAAAAGCCGGACAATCAGAGTCCGGCTTTTATATTCACGACAATAAATATTTCTACGCTACTTGTTTTTCACGTTTGAGAAGTTTCTTTTCTAAATCCAAAATAAACCTGCCTTCAAAATGAATCTCTCCACAGTCGGCGCAAACTCGCGCCGGTGCATCTGTAACTTTCACCATTTGCCCCGCGATGGGGATTGTGTCAGTAACTTTGCGCTTCACCAAATTTTCGCAATTACAATTATTATTTGATTTCATATCCGGTTTTTATTTTTACTCTACCTTGCTGGATAAAAACAATCACTCTGAGCATTCTACCGTCTTCTGCGTAACCTTCAAAGGAATATCTTACGTGGCTCTCATCACCAGTAAACTGAAACTGGTTGGAAGGCTTTAGAATTACTCTGACCGCATCACCAAGCGTAAAATTTTCGTCGGCAAGCTCAAACAAAGCGTGTCTCAAAAAATCAAACTCATCTCGATTAACTTTCCTTTGAATTGTCGTGTAAATGTTCGCCATTCATTTCGCGCATCTGATAATCAGATAAAGTTACAACAATTTATCAATTATCAGACGGAATTTTGATAATACAAAAATTTCTCATTCGGGAAAAAACTTAAAAAATACTCTCAAATACCGTTCAAGGTTACAAAATGGATTCGTTTGTATAACCTAAAAGACTTTCAAAATACAGCATAGAATTAAGCGGAAAGGGCTTTATAACTGCTCGAAAGAGAACGAAACACCGTCGAGCGTGCGGAACGTCGCAAACTTGTATTTAAGGCTTAGAAAACACTTCCGCGCATACCTTGTCTTTTCCACCTGTTCAGCGAGTTTATCAAAGTAGCTTTCCAGCCCATTTTCTAAAATATATTTTCTCCAAGGCACTTCTCGACGCCTTTTCGGAACTTTTTCGGGCAAGTTATCCAGTTCATCAAAATTCTCGCCGTCAGATATTTGTTTTGTATCAAGAATAGTGAACGGCTCGCCGGTCTGGATGTATTTAAAAATCTGAATGACAAGTTTTATAAGTAAATAAGTAACGAAAACATTTGGAGATTCCAAAACGACGTTGGCGTTTCTCTGCGTTCGGAAGCTGCCGAAAATTTCAAACATTCTCCAAAATCGTTTGATAGACGCAATTTCGATTAAATCTTTCGGCGGAAGTTTTTCCCAACCGTCCGACTTCGTAACGTATTTACAAACTTCCTGAATTGCGCCTTTTAAGCCGTTCACGGACGAACTGAGACGCTTTATCTTGACCATTGCCAGTCCGTCATCGGTTTTGAACTCACAAGGCAAATTAAGCTCTCTGAAAGCTATTTTGATGCAGTCTGACCACTCGCGCCGAAACTCGGTGAAATTTAAGAATCTCGTAATACAAAGCAGATGATAATGATAATGATAGCCGTTCCCGGTAAGCGTAAATTCTTCGCTTTTTGAGCCGCCGCGAATTTTTTGTTTGAAATAATCACGCTTGCGGAAAAGCGTCCAGATTCTATCTAAAACCGTTCTCGTTTGAATTAATGAAAGATTCGGATTTGGTATCGTCAAAGTTACAAACTGATACATTTCGCCGGTCATCAGCTTTTGATTTTTGAGCGCAAGTTGTAACTCTTTCCGGGAACGATTTGACGCTTTGGCAACACAGGCCGCACAGAGCTTCGAGCTACAACTCCACAAATTACCGTTACCCGCGTAAAGCTCGCCCGTCTCAGTATTATGCAAATCGTCGCCGACCCAATGATTTTCGCGGTCGCTGCACGTCCAAATTCGGTAACACAATCCCCAAGGTTCTTCATCCTGAACTTTGCCCTGTCTTAGCGCATCTCGCAAAGCCAAAGCAGAAGAATGACCGAATGAAACACGGGTTTCAGCTACGTCTTCACGGTTGTTTAATTGTAGATTTTGAGTGGAATTTTGCATTAAATTCGCCAAACTTTTTAGTTAATGGGCGAATAATGCTTGAAGATTTACAGAACTTTCTTGTAGAATGTCTTCAGAGCTTAGTCGCGCCGGAATCGCGTTAATCTCAGAAGTCGTCAAATGTTTGTAGCGTTTGGCGGCTTCGTCTTTTAAATGTAAAAGAACTTGCTGCCAAGCATACTCTTAACGACCTGTGAGCGTCAACAGTTTTATGCAACTCTGCGTAAATGATTGAATTTTAGAATCTTTCCTTTCTTCTTCATTGATTCAATCTCCGCTTGCTGTCTGTCTACTTCCATAGATAAGGCTTTCGCAAGATTTTCAAAGCCCTGAACCTTTTTCTCAAGTTCTACATTTCTCGTCTCGGACAAAACCAAAACAAGACATAATTCTGTGGTTTTCATATACTTAATCCCTCGCCGTGAGCAGATTAAACTAAATCAAAATCTTATTGCGAATGAACAAATACAACTGTTAAAAACGAAAAGCAGAGAACAAACGTCTTTCGCACTGTTCTCAACTCTTCGCTTTTAAGTTCCCAAAAAGATTTGAAAACACGGTTTTCAAAGAATCAAATAACCTCTCAAAAATTGCCTTATCCTCGATTACCTCTATAACTTCCATATCGAATGCGAGCTTCCAAAAACTGTTTTCTTTCAAAAAGACAAAACTCTTGAATTTATTGGAAAAGACATCCTCAACTTCTAAGCAAGCTACTTCTCCACCTATCTTCTCGTTTTGCGTTCTAGGCAATCTTCCGTTTTTCGATTGCAAATAAATTTGCGCCATTGAATTTAAGGCATTAATAAAATCCCATTTTTCAGCAACGCAAATTTCTTCAACCATCTTCAATGTATTTACCGACAAAGTAGATTTGACCGCTTCCAAATCTCCATCACGCCGGGCAGTTATAAAAGCGTTAAAAACGCTTGTCGGTGAATTATTTTCTTTTCTCATATTAAAAAACCACTGTGTTTAAGTTACTATCGCTTCAAAACAACGATGCCGCCGAGAACGACTGCAATTAGCAATGTGGAAGTTCCCATACTGCCGAATAGACTTTTTGAAAGAGCGGTTAAAGTCTCGTCGAAAGTCGTAGCCTCGCCGGGCGGTCTGTAATTTCCATCGCCACCATTTGAACCACCGCCGCCTTGCGGTTTCGGAGTTCCTGAAACAGTCGTCTCCTTCGGCGCACTATAACTCGGCTTTTCCGTGCCGCTTACATCCAGTCGAATGTTTGAAAACGGTCTGTTAGTCGTCAAGTAATAGTCAATTGTGAAAGCATTAAACTTCCGATACGCATTGTCTAAATGCTCTCGGTTCGTGTAGTTATTTGAAACGTCCGCCGAAATGTTTATATCTACGTTTGCGGAGAAAATGCCGCTTCCTTCCTCTAACGAAAAGTTATGTAAGCGCCAACCTTCATTCTCAAATTGCTGCCGCAAAAACGCTGTTACGCTACTCCACGTTTCAAGCCCGATGTCGCCGACGACAGCCGTTCCCGAAATTGAAATGCGGCGCGTGGGCAAAACTGGATTGTAATGAGTGGCTTGAATCGTTTGCTTGTTTACAGGTGCTTTTTTGACTCTGCCAAGCTCACCATTCTCAAGATTCGCCGGATTTATGTAATAAATTATTGTTCTAGCCATAATTCTCCCTCACTTAACTCTTTACAAATCAAACTGTTGGCACTATTACTTAGCAAAACGTCGGTGGCGAGGTTCAGGATTTTCTTTATATGCAAATAGTGCCTGTTTTTCCTTAGCAACTGCCTTCTCCAAAGCATCTTCTGCTTTCAAACGCTTCTTAAATGCCTTACCCGCCTTACGTCGTTTCAAACTCCCTTTGACCTTATCCGCAAGCCATCCGCCGAACGGATTTTCGACGTATTGAAAATCTTCCTCTTCTCTCTCTATAACCAGCCTCACATTCGGCGCATACACCGAAACAAGCTCAAATTCTTTGTGAGCTTCGCTTTCATCAGAATCCTGCCAATGCACTACCAGCTTGCCTTCCTCAGTCTGGGAAATAACCGTCCCAACTTCATCAGTATCTTTGTCAATTACGGTTATTTCTCCACCCGTCTCTGTCGAATCAACTACTGTTAATTCAGAAACCAAATTTTCGTGTATTTCCATCTCGCTTACTCCCTTGGCAATTTGCCTAAAATTAATCAATAGAAAAGCTCTGATTGGCTATAAACCAATCAGAGCTTTTAATTTTATTCGTCGTCAAAATCTTCGTCGTCAGAATTTTCCGTTTCCTGACCTAACATTTCGTCAAAATCAGACTGAAATTCATCACCGTAAGAATCAACGAGAAGTTCACGAACCTTATCGAGAGTATTTTGTTGTTCAAGCCGACTTCCATCACATTCGTCGATTAATTCGACTGAGTTCAAAATGCCTTCTTCCAGTTCTATCGTTTTTGCGCTTTTGCGTGCCATAAATTATCTCCTTTTCTCAAAATTAATAACTATCTGAAATAGCCCATTAAAAGTTTGAGTGGGATTGTAATTCAATAGCAAGCTCAATTAATTAAATCGCATTTTGTCGTTCTTAGTTCTTTGTTTTCTTTTGTTTCGGACAATTTTTAATTCACTTTTTGCATAAATTTGCTCAGAATTTACCTTCTTAAAATCATCTGGCATCTTGTCATAAGCCTTTAAAATGTTAGACCACTTATTCCTTACCATCGTTATGAAAGAATCTCCCGTATGTGATTCCTTTCCAAATTTCTTGAAAGCACGTAGAAGCGTCGGTCTTTTATATCTTGGTCTAGGATTTTGTGCGATACACCAGCAAGCTGCTTCCGTCAAAATAGGGTCTGGCAAATTTCCTTTTAGCTGGTTTTTAGGTTGAGATTTTAACTCTTCCTGTTTATAAAATTTCTCTACATTCTTTTTAAAATTTGCGATTGTGTCGTTCCGATTATTTTTCGGCAAATTTAGACTTATAAAAAATTCTGCCAACTTTTCGCTTTTCTGTTTATCAACCGGATTTCTAAACAAAGCTCTGCCCGTGTAATCGTATGAATCAATTTCTCTACACCAAACTTTCTTTAACTCTTTATCAAAAATCACGCGATACTTCTTTTTACCAACCTTTATGTCAACCTCATCTCTATCAAACTTGACATCTGTTTCCTCAAAATCCCCTGCACAAACTACCGACATATTGCCGTTATCTTCCAATTCACTTTCTACGGAAACTCCAACCAAATCTCTTCTGTTTCTTACAAGCACCTTTCTCTGGGGATAATGCTCATTGGTAGTCCACTTCTTTCCATCTACCAAATTAAGCGTTATTCGCCGCGGCTCGGTCGCAATGAGAAGAACTTCATCGTTTGATTCTGTCTCAATCAAATCACTTTTGTTATTAACATCTTCCGAATTTATTATCTTTTTCATAAAAATCCTGCATTTCAATTCAGTTATATTTCGCTAACTATTACGTGTATACATTTGTGTGTATAAACGTGCGTAAAATGTGTGGTATAACGTGCGTAAACACCTGCACCATTTTCAAAGCAATATTCCTATGCCTCGCCTATGCAAAACCTATGTTCTCGCCTATGCATTGCCCTACCCGAAAACTATGCGATTCCCTACTACTTTTAACTCTTAAATCCATCTCAAATCAAAGCAATTATCATTCAACAAAAGGAAGCCTTCGGTAAATCAGAAGCCCTTGAAGACTTCTGATTTTTTAAAACCGTTAGCTAGGGTGAGTTGCTTCAATCCTCAAGTCCTAAACTTTTCGCCACGTTGAAATAGATTTTTCTCGCGTAACGCTTGATTCGCCTCGCCGGTCGCTTGAAAAACTTCTGAGCTTCGGTCTTCTTAAAATTGTGATGCTCCGGGCAAATAAAACTTTTCGGCTGGCGGCAAATTTTACAATGACTTTTCGCCTTTATTCTGCGGTTTAATTCCAAAACCACGTCCCGGAAAGGCATCGCATCAACAACTTTTCCGGCTTTGTCGAGCCAAAGAATAATGTGCATCCCTTTTTCAGCCGTTCCAATATACTGATTTTCAGAAGGTTTTTTAACAGATTTCTTTTGATACGCTTGAAAAATCGCGTCCGTAACTTCTTCTTTAGTCCAATGTCTCGGAAAAAAGACGGAAGTTCTACTTCTACCTTTTCGCCTTATTCCATCAAAGAAGACGGTCGCAGCATAAACCCCATTTACGTCTTCGGGCATCCTGCAAGCGACTTGAACTTTTTCATTTTTAATTGATTCGAGCCGGTAGCCTATAACTCGATAGTTATTAACCTGGTTGATTTGTTTATTTACGTTTGGAAGTAAAGCGCCGTCGAAGATAGTTGACAGTCCTTTTTCTGCGAAAATCTCATATTTATCTTGCATAACTATATTTTCCTTATAGCGCCAGGCAAGACGAAAAATGCTAGAATTTCGCCAGCTTGACACAGCTTTGGTTTAAACGCATCGCGTCGAGTTAGGACACAGGGAGAAGGTTAGAGCTTTCCTTGTGTCCGCTAATCATCTCCACTTCGGAGAATCAAAATAAATTGTTTCAATTGCTACTTGCGATG
>MWWH01000060.1_pt1 | contig 25874 bp, 23 predicted proteins | sample 1047231 | NCBI WGS metagenome assembly MWWH01 (sample SAMN06349967, study PRJNA376086) | soil metagenome | isolation source: MG3-2 sample Antarctic (ecotone) soil | place: Antarctica | collected 2015-01-13 | reverse complement strand
GTTTCGCGCAGCTTGCCGAGCGATACGGACACGACGCGGCGCGGACGATTGCCGAGAATTTTCAAACGAAACTCGTTTTAGCCGGATTGGATTTTGACAGTGCCGAGCGAATTTCAAAGCATCTGGGAGAATTGACGATTATCGAACACCGAGAGAGTCATACAAGGAAAGGTTTTTTCGGAGAAGGAGCGAGCCGGACGAGGAGCTTACAAAAGTTCGCCCGCAGGCTTTTGACGGCAAACGAAATAACGCAACTTGCCGATGATGAAGTTTTAGTAGTTTCGGCAAACAAAAAGCCGTTTATCGCTCGAAAATGGTTTTACAACAAAGAAGCCGTGCAGAAGAAAGCGCAGACTTGCGAAGCAGTCATAACGGGCGAGCTTCCGCCGCAACAATTGTCACCGATGTCGGCACAGTTTGCGCCATCGGCGCAGCCAACGATTGAAACCAATAACGGCGGCAGCGCAATAAACGGAGCGAAGCGAACACCAATGCCGGAGATGCCGAACTTTGACGGCTAGTGCAATTACTGTTACACAAATAAAACGCGAACGACCCTTTTTGAGCAAAACACAAAGTTGCCGCCGAAAGAAAAAGAAATTTATAATTCAAGATGATTTTTTGGAAAATTTCAAAATTGCTAAATCTTACATAACATAAATCATTGTAAGATTCCTTTTCTTTTTCTTAACGATTCTAATTGAGATAATTCCTCTCTTCTTCTTTAACAATGGAATAGCACTTACAGGCAAATTCCTCTAAACCGGCTCGATTAAGAACAGACAAATTGCCGCGACTGTATCTAATCAACTGCTTTTCCTGGAGACTGGCGGCAGCTAGGGCGACGGCTTCGCGGCGCACGCCCAGCATATTTGAAATGAATTCCTGGGTGATGTGAAATTCGACCGTTTTCATACGGTCGCCTGTCATCAGCAGCCAGCAGGTCAGCCGTTTGATAATCGGATGAAAACGATTACAGGCGCTGACTAATGATAGTTGGGTTAACAACAAATGCGTGTAACGGTGAACGAGACGCGACAGCAAGATGTTTTCTCCGCACTCTTCGAGAAAATCTGCCGCCTTCATTTTCCAGGCAATGCCCGCTGCTCTGACGACGGCGCTGTGCGGCGATTTTGTCGTTCCGAGAAAAGTCGAAAGTCCGACCATTCCTTCGTTTCCGACAAATCCGGCTTCGAGCGTCGTCCCTTTTTCGACTTCCGTCATAAACGAAACGATGCCGCTGTTCGGGAAATAAACCTCATTGATATTCTCTTGGGACTCGTAAATCGTTTCGCCGAATTTCAATTCAAAAGGTTCTAATTTATTTGCCAACCGTCGGTATTCTTTTGCAGGCAGAGCGGCAAGCATTTTGTTGCCCGGCGCGATGTTTTGTAGGGCGTTTTCGTTCATTGAAAATTTCCTTGTTTAAGGTTTGTTGAGTCGAACAACAAGCGGCATCAAAAGAAGTTCGAAAAGTTTTTCTCAATATCGGGTGATGAATTTATAAAAAGAACAGTTATCTTTTGCTGACGAATAGCTGTAGCAGGCGAAAGGATTTCGGGTTTTTAGTTGTTGGCGGCGGTTTCCTTTTGACTTTTGTTCACCGGAATGTAATTGCCCAAAAGCCGCTCGTATTCGTCCATTACTATTTGATAACATTCGCACGCAGCCGCTTCCAAGCCCTTCCGGTCGATCATCGTAATCGTGCCGCGCACGTATTTTATCAAGCCTCGTTCCTGCAATTTTTTGGCGGCGATGGTTACGCCTTCACGCCGGCAGCCGAGCATATTGGCAATCAGTTCGTGCGTCATCACCAACTTATTCGTTTGCAGTTGGTCGTGATTGATAAGCAGCCAGCGGCAAAGCTGCTGTTCAACCTTGTGCAGACGGTTGCAGACCGCGGTCTGCGAAATTTGCGTCATCAACGTCTGCGTATAGCGCAGCAGCAGTTTCTGAAACAAACCGCCGCGGTCAAACTCGGTTTGTAACGGTTTGGCTTTTATCCGAACTCCGTCACCGGTGCTTTGCACCACTGCCCGACTCGTCGTCGATTCGCTGCCCATAAAGAGCGAAGACCCGATTAAACCGTTGTTACCGGCAATTCCAATCTCGGCGGTTCCGCCGTTTTCCATAATATAAAGCATCGAAATAATCGCCGTCGTCGGAAAGTAAACGTGCGTCATCTTATCGCCCGCTTCATAAATGACTTTGCCGAGCGGGAGTGAAACGGGTTCTAAATGCGATTCAATCCGAACAAATTCCGCTTTTGGCAATGCGGCGAGCAGATGATTTTTCACGGCGTCATTTTTTACTGTTTTAAGCATAAGTTTTCCTTAGTAATTCGGAAGCGATTCAGATATGGACTTCTGATGTGTCCTAACAGTATCATAAAAAAAAATTTTTATAAGTGCGGAAGCGCACATACAAGCATATTAAATTAAAGTAATTTACTTATTATAAGCCGTTGAAAAAGTTCAAGCTATTGAACGAGAGTTGAGCGCTTATCGCAATTCGTATTCGGAAACGTGCCTTGCGTTTCCGAATCCAACGGCAGGTTTGTTAGACAACAAGGGAATAAAGGGGAACAAGGCAATGCGGAGGATGCGGTCAGAACTGTAGCTGACCCATCCTTCATTTTTCAATTCTATATGTCTCAATTTGAAATCAATCAAAAGCATTTGACTGTGAATGCGCTGATAGATTTATGAAAATAGTTTTATTTTCCGTGTCCTACTCGATGCTGTTATTCGGCGTAGCACTTGGCTTGCGCGAGACGCCTTATCCGTTAGGAATGTTATGGCGCTGGCGGCACGACCGCTACAGGAATCTGTAAATTTCGGCGTTGTTTTTAACGCTTTTAGTAAAAGGCTGTGGAGCTTTTATGTTAATATTTATTCTGAAACAACCGAAGCGATAATGTTTTGGTCGTTAATTTAATTAATGGAGATAACATTGTGATAAAAGATTTTAGTAATGATGAAAAATCCAGTCCGAATCAGGGCATCGGCGGCGTAACGTCTCGCCGCACGTTTCTCAAGTGGTCGAGCGCGGCGGCATTAGCCGCCGTTGCTTACGGCGCGCTTAATCCCGAAACGCTGTCGGCTAAAAATGCTTTTCTCGGCTTGCCGATTGACGACGACAAATCCGGCTCGGTCGATTTGGGCAAAGGCGATTTCGGCGTTTTGAATTATGCCTACGCGCTCGAACAACTTGAAGCGGCTTTTTACACGCAGGCTCTCGCTTCGCCGTTTGCGCGAATGTCGTCCGCCGAACGCGCAATTTTAACCGACATCCGCGACCACGAAATTGCGCACCGCGAATTGTTCAAAGCCGCTCTCGGCAAAAAAGCGATTCCCGGCTTGCAGGTGAATTTCACCGCCATCGATTTCAACAGCCGCGACAGCGTTTTAACGACCGCCAGAACTTTTGAAGATTTGGGAGTTGCGGCTTACAACGGCGCGGGACAATTGTTGAAGAATGTCGATTTTCTGCTGCTCGCGGGCAAAATCGTTTCCGTCGAAGCCAGACACGCCGCGACGATTCGGGATTTAATCGATCCGATGTCGTCGGCTTTTGCGGGCGATGACGCAGTTGATTCGAGCGGTTTGGACAAAGCGCTAATGCCCGCACAGGTTTTAGCCGCCGCCGCGCCGTTTATCAAAACACCGGTTACTGCCAAGAAATTGCCGCAGGCGAAATCGTAAGAAGGAGAATATAAATGAATTTCAGAAAATCAATTTTAGAATTTATCACGCCGGATTATATCGGTGAAATGACGGAGAAGGGCGAAAATATCGCCAAAGCCAAAAAGATGACCGGCGCGCTTGCAACGCTTCCGATTGGTTTGGGAGCGCTGGCGGCAACAACTTACGGACAAGACAAAAAACTGCCGGGAAAAATCGCCGACGTGCTGAATTTCGCGCTCACGCTCGAATATCTCGAAGACGATTTTTACCGCACTGCGCTCGGCAGTTCGGGATTGATTCCGAACGACACGCAGGATGTTTTCGGGCAAATCAGTAAACACGAAACCGCCCACGTCGCCCTGCTCAAATCCGTTTTAGGAAACAAAGCCGTCGCCAAACCAAACTTTGACTTTACGGCAGGCGGCGCGTTCGCGGACGTTTTCCGAAATTATCAAACGTTTCTGGCAGTTTCACAGGCACTCGAAGACACGGGCGTTCGCGCTTACAAAGGTCAAGCCGGGAACTTAAAAGGCGATGGGAAAATTTTGACGGTTGCCTTGCAAATTCACTCGGTCGAAGCCAGACACGCGGCGGAAGTTCGTCGTCTGCGCAGCGAAAAAGGCTGGATTACGGGCGATTCGCGCGGCACTCTGCCCGCGCCGACGCAAGCCGTTTATAACGGCGACGGAAACGCGACGCAAGGCGGAGTCAATCTCGTCGGAGTCGCCGGGCTTTCCAGCGCCGCCGTTACTGAATCTTTCGACGAACCGTTATCAAAAGAAGCAGTTTTGGCGATTGCTGGTTTATTTATCAAAAAATAATCGAAAATCAAGGATGAGCTCGAAAAGCAAAATTCGTTTTGAAGCCGAAAATTGCTTTTCGAGTCTAATAAAGATGTCAGGAACAAAATTATGCAGGCTTTAGCGGTTCAAAAAATTCAAATAAACAATTCCTCAGCCATTCTCCAAAGAATCGCACAAAGAGATAAAACCGCTGTCAAAGACTGTATTGGAAATTACGGTGACTTCATTTGGGCAATGGCTAAAAAGTTTACCGATACAACCGAAGATGCCGAGGCAGTAACCCAGGAAATCTTTCTCAACATCTGGCGTTACGCAGCCAGATTTGAGGAAACCAATTTTAATGAATTCTTTTTTATCACCATTATTGCGCGTCACCAATTGAGAAAATACAAAGTCAATCAATCAATCAACTAAAAATCTGCGTCCTTCACAGATAAAAGAACGAGCAAGGGGCGATAACAACGGACAGCCGATTCGAAAAATCGAAAAAGGCTGTTCGATTCCAAACAAATCAGGAGGTAACTTATGCAATCGCTAACCCGCCCGCGTGTTCTTTACGCCGATGATAATGAAGATTCTCGCTTGATGCTCAGCACTATGCTCGGATTTTCAAGTATTGTAACCACATCGGCTAATACAATTGATGAAGCATTGCGGCTGGCGCAAGTCGAACAGTTCGATTTGTATTTACTCGACACCCGATTTCCCGAAGGCAGCGGCTTGGATTTGTGCAAACAATTACGCGAGTTTAATACTCAAACGCCGATTGTTTTTTACTCTGGTGATGCCGGTGAAACCGATAAAGCAAAAGGGCTGGCAGCTGGAGCCGATGCTTATTTGGTTAAGCCGGATTCTGATACTGTGGCAGCAACTATATTTCGACTTCTTAAACAAAGCACTAAAAACGTTTACCAAACATTGTGAAAATTATGCAAGTCGGAATCAAAACAAAGGAAAATATGAAAAGCCGAGTAAAAATAAAGGTAATAAAAAAGAATGCGGTCAAGATTTACAAAATGCCTGTTCTTGAAGTTAAGAATCTAAAACAGCGAGCAGTCAGGGAAATAGCGGCAAATGTTTCCGATTGGGTAGGTGAATTTCAGCAGCGCCGCCGCAATGAGCAAAGACAAGCATTAAACCTTCTCTTTGTTTAATATCTACAAACGAGCGTCACTGCTCCACGCACAAGGTACAACAAATCATTGGACGTGAGCGCGAAACAGCCGTCTTAAACGTCTCTCGTTAAACTTTAGCTTGCGTGTGGTGGTTTCGCTCATGTCAACTCAATCGTTATAGATAATTATGAAGATTTTAGCACTACTGGTTCTTGTTCTATGCATTTCAGTCTTAAGCGTTCCAGCGCAGGCGGAAGAGAAATTGTTAGAGTTCACTCCGCATCAAGGGTTCAGCGATCATAGCGAGGGAAATGGCACGCTCAGACTGTTTTTAGGCAAGCGGCGTCTTTTCCACGTTGAGAGTCACGGATACGACCAAACTGACGGCACTTTCCGCCTCGATCAAACCGTCACTTTTCAAGGTCAACCGAGCAAGGAGCGATTCTGGCTACTCAAGACCGTCAGTCAAAATCATTTCACAGGCACCCTGAGTGATGCTTCAGGACCGGTAACCGGACTTACGAACGGCTCCCGTTTGCAGCTAAAGTATCGAGTCAAGGGTCCTTTGATCATGCATCAAACACTTAAACTGATGCCTGATGGGAAGACCATCGATAACGTGGGCAAGGTCACGTTTCTGGGAATTCCGGTAGGTCGCCTGCACGAAACGATTACACGGAAGGACTAATTAATCACCTCTAATCATCCGTTTCAGCGGACGGTTCAGAGCGCCGCCGCTAAACCGGATGACTCGACTTAAGTGAATATTCGTCTCAAAAACGCTCAATTAAAAGATCGTTCGTCACCCGAAAGTTTCGGGCGGCGATAAAATGCGTGTCGCGCTCGCGTCGGGTTTGATTCTCGACCCGGAAATTCTCCTTTTTCCTTTGATAAAACAAAAAGCTGCCTCCAACGCCTACGACAATTATCTTGTCGCCATCGAACGTTAAAGATGGCTCTTGCAAAAAAAATTGCCGTCCTATTTCGTCCGTTTCGGTAATATTGCTCAAAAATAATTCGTCGAATTCTTTGATGTCGGATTGGAAAATTTACGCAAAGCGCATTTTCGCAGTGGACAATTTCATACCTATAATCGCGGTAACGCTTAATGATTTTTCGTTTGCCGACTATGCTTCAAACATTTTCTGCGGGCGGAAATTCACTCAAAATAGAATGTGATAATCTGATTATAATGAAACAAACAAAAGAGCTTTCCGAGTTCCAAACTTATGCTGGAGTTGTTTCTCTCGGAGCGGTTGCCGGACTACGGGCGATGATGGCACCGGCACTGCTCGGTTATTTCACAACGCGCCGCGCGAATAGAAATTTTGCCGATTTTACCGCGCCCGGAAATATTGCGCTGGTTCTTGGACTGCTTGCCGCCGGCGAATTGGTCGGCGACAAATTGCCGGACACGCTGAACCGCACCGCACCGCTAGGTCTTATCGCCCGAATCGCGTCCGGCGCGTTGGTCGGCGGATTCATCTGCCGGAAACAAAAGAAATCCATTGTAAGCGGAATCACGCTCGGCGCGGTAGCAGCAGTTGCGGCGGCTTACGCCGGAGAAAATATGCGCCGCGAGATTAGCGAACGAACCGGGATACAGAGCGCGCTGCTCGGCGCGGTTGAAGACGCGGCGGCAATCGGTCTCGGAGTTTCGGCACTTCAAAAGCTATGAAAAAATATGAAAAAAACTGATTACGACGTGATTGTCATCGGCGGCGGACAAGCCGGAATTCCGCTGGCGCACGCTCTTGCCGGAGCAAAACGTAAAGTCGCCCTGATCGAACGCGCCAATTTGGGCGGAAGCTGTGTTAATTTCGGCTGCACGCCGACTAAAGCCGTGATTGCATCGGCGCGCGTCGCTCATTTAGCCCGGCGAGCGGCGGAATTCGGACTGCTTATCCCCAAAGTCGAAGTGGATTTTCCGGCGGTTCTTCGGCGCGCCAAAAATATCGCGCTTGAATCGCGCACCGGACTCGAAAAAGATTTGAAGGAAACGGGCAATCCGCGATTGATTCGCGGACACGCGCGCATCGTCGGGCGAGATGAAACGGGTTTGTTTCAAATTCAAGTCGGCGATGTCGTTGCCGTTACAACCAAACAAATCATCCTCAACACCGGAACGCGCAGCGTGATTCCGAAAATCGACGGTCTGGAAAAAGTAAAATTTATTGATGCGGGAAATTGGCTCGAACACGACGAACTGCCCGCGCATCTGGCGATTTTGGGCGGCAGTTACATCGGTCTGGAAATGAGCCAGTTCTATCGCCGGATGGGAAGCAAAGTTACCGTCATTGACGAGAATCCGCGCGTTGCCAGCCGCGAAGACGCGGACGTTTCAGAGGCTTTGCAGGAATTTTTGGAGAATGAAAAAATCGAATTTCGCCTGTCGGCAAAAGTTTTGCGTGTCGAACCTTTAAAAGACGAAATTAAAATTATTTTCGGCAAATCCGACAACACGAAAACGCTGTCCGTCTCGCACCTGTTCGTCGCCGTCGGACGACAGCCGAATACGGACGATTTGGGTTTGGAAAGCGTCGGTGTGAAATTAGACGAACGCGGCATCGTCGAAACCGACGGGCATCTGGCGACGAACGTCGAAGGCATCTGGGCGGCGGGCGACATTCGCGGCGGCTTCCAGTTCACGCACACGGCGTGGGACGATTACCGCATTATCGAATCGCAGATAATCGGCGACGGCTCGCGGACGACGAGAAGAATTGTGCCTTACGCGATGTTCACCGACCCGGAACTCGGTCGCGTCGGAATGACCGAAAGCGAAGCCCTGCAAAGCGGCAAAAAAATTAAAATCAGTCGCTATGCAATGGAAAAGAACGGCAAGGCGCGGGAAATCGGCGAGCCGCAAGGCTTCATCAAAGTCATCATTGACCAAAAAACCGAGAAAATCATCGGCGCGGCAATTTTGGCAAACGAAGCGGCGGAACTTGTTCACGGCTACGTTGATTTGATGAATGCCGACGCGCCTTTCACGCAACTGCGCGATGCCGTCCATATTCACCCGACATTAATGGAAGCGGTGCAAAGTTCCGTCAAAACGTTTTCCGATTGATAAGTTTAAAAATTCGACAGGAATTCAACGAATTTGCCAAGTAACTTAAACAGTTGACGGCGGCTTTTGTTTGAAAAATGTTGCTCAACTTTTCGCTGGTGGCTTTTATTCGCTCTCCACACTCGCCGATCACAAGTTAAATCGCTTTATCTTCGTGATTGGCGATTTCAAAAATTCATATTCTCCGTTCGCAGAACATAACGAATCGGCAAGAATCGGGAACGGTTGATTATTAAACATTTTGTCTCAAAAACGACCTTTTTGGGACAAATTAAAAAAGTTATCGATTTTATAAATATTCGGCTTTTGTCGGTCGCAATTTCAGTAAACCAATTATTTGCAGTATTTTATAATTCGGTATAATTCAAAGGAACAAAAAAGAGCGGAAACCGTTTCCGGCTTCCGCTCTTTTTTGTTTCGAGCCGAAAGAAAACCTCTCGACTTTTTATTTTAACGTTTCCGCCTTTTTCGATCTTACGATTTTCGGCAGATACGCGGACGGTGCGGGAATGTCGCCTTCCAAACCGAAGCTGATTTGATTCTCCTGCAAACCGACGCTGTTCGTAATCGTCCACACGCCTTTGTCGAACGTCGCGGCGTCGGCTAATCCGTCGCCGTCAAAATCGCCGCGCAAGATTATTGCGCTGCTGTTTTCGCTCGCCGTTCTATTTTCGCGGACGATTGATTTGGATTCGCGCCGGACGAACTCGCCGTTCGAGCTTTGCTTGATTTCCAAATCCGCGCCGCCGAAATCGAGCGCGATGTCGGCTTTGCCGTCGCCGTCGTAATCGGCGGCGACCGGAACGCCCGCGTTTATCTCGCCGAAACCGACGACGATTCTTTGCGTTTCGCCGTTTGAGCTTTGCAGAATCGTCCAGATTTTCGATTCGGCGTTATAAACGGCTAAATCGGTTTTGCCGTCGCCATCGTAATCGGCGGGCGCGATTTTATCGCCCGCATCGACGGGAAACTGCTCGGCGCGCAGCGTGCCGCTCGCTGATTGGAGAATATACCATGTTTGATTCGATGGGCGATAAACTGCCACGTCCGTCTTACCGTCGCCGTCGAAATCGAACGGAGCGCTGCCGGATTTATCCTGTTTAGATTCCTCGCCGCGCGCGATGAAGTTGATGTCAGTGCGGTCTTCGTTGACAGACATGACCTGCGCCGGATTATCGAAAACGTAGCGCTTGTCCTTGACGCTCATAACGAAAGTTTCGCCCGCCGCTACGTCGACGAAGCGGTAGTAGCCGAAAGCATTCGTCGCTGCGACGCGCCCGCTGCCGTTTGAATCGGTCAAGGTTACGCGCGCCCTGTAGATGCCGCGACCCGTCGCCGTCGTTACGCGCCCGCCGACCGTTACTTCGCTCGCAGTCGGAGCCAAAACGAAGGGAACGCTCGCCGTCGCCGGAGACGCGCTTGCGACGCCTGCGTTGTCGAGCGCGACGTAGGAAAATGCAACCGTCATCGCGCCGTCAACCGGGTCAACTAAAATCGTCTGCGTCGGATTGCCCGAAGCATTCGTCGGAACGGTTACGCCGCCCGACGGGAAGCTCGCCGCCGTGTATTGCGTGCCGTTGATTGTGATGCTCGTCGCATTCGACGGGAAAGCCGTGATGCGAACGTTTGCGACTGTTCCCGGCGCGCCGTCGGTCGCCGAAAACGTCGTCGCCGGAACTGCAACGTTATTTGTGCCGCCCGGATTCGTTTGATTTGCCGCAGTGTTCGTGTTTGCGACCGGACGCTGCTCGATGCCGAAGTTGGCGTTGCCGACCGCAGCGGCGACATTAACGGGCAACAGTCCGTTGACCGCACCGTCGTTTCCGACGCCCGTGCCGACGAATTCGCCGGTGTTGACCCAGTTTGCCGGTAAGGCAAGCGCCGGTGCCGCGCTGCCGACAGTTCCCTGATTTGTCGAAATTTGAATCGTGTAGCTGCCCGAATCCAAATTTGCAAAATTGTAAAGTCCGGTCGCGGTCGAAACGGTTGCCGATTGCAGGACGACGCCGCTTGCGTCGAGCAGATTGGCGTAAAGCGTCGCGCCCGTGTTCGGCACTGTTCCGTTCACCGTATTGTCCGTCAAACCGTTCGCGTCGTTGAAGACCGCGCCGCTGATTGAGACGATTGCAAAAGGAACGCTCGCCGTCGCCGGTGTCGCGCTTTCGACGTTTGCGTTGTCGATTGCAACGTATGTAAATCCGACCGTAACCGCGCCGTTAATCGGGTCGACGGAAATCGCGGTGGTCGGATTGCCGTTCGAGCTTGTCGCAATCGTAACGCCGCCCGCTGGAAACGCCGCGCACGTCGCCGTCGGACAAGTTGTCGGAATCGCTCCCGTATTCGCGTAATAAGTCGTCGTGCCGACGATTAAGCTCGTCGCGTTCGTCGGAAAAGCCGTAATGCGAATGTTCGAGACGGTTCCGCCTGACAAATCGCTCGCGCTGAACGTCGCCGCCGGAACGACCGCGCTGTTTGTGCCGCCCGGATTCGTCTGGCTTGTCGCCGTATTATTGTTGGCGGTCGGACGCTGTTCGATACCGAAATTGGCGCCGGTGATACTGGTCGCCGTCGTTCCGATTGAAACCGGCAGTAAACCGTTGACGGTGCCGTCGTTTCCAACGCCTGTGCCGACGAATTCGCCCGTATTGACCCAACCGGTCGGCAGTGCCGTCGCCGGAGCCGCGTTTCCGACAATTCCCTGATTAGTTGAAACCTGAACCGTGTAATTACCGTTGTTCAAGCCGCTGAACGAATACGCGCCGTTCGCCGGCAGAAGTATCGTTTGAACGACGACGTTGTTGGCATCGAGTAAATTAGCGTAAAGCGGTCCGCCAGCATTTGTTCCCGTGCCGTTGACGATACTGTCGGTCAAGCCGTTGACATCGTTTAAGACCGTTCCGCTGATTGAACCGTTGGGTAAAGCGGTAATGGTAATCGAGCTAATGCCAGTTCCAAAATCGCTGTTGTAATGATAACTGCTGCCGGAAAAATCGTAAATCAAAGTTGATGCCGTAGTTGTTCCCGCAGACAAAACCAGCACTGTATAATCCGTTTTAATAGTTCCTCCGGCTTTTCCCGTAGTGGTGCAGCTTCGGTAAGTTAGGCTTGAAGGATTATTGTCCCACCCGCAGCTATCGGCATAAATTTTATCATTCGTCGCTCCAACCGGCTGGGTGTATGTTGTATTGACTGATAAAACTTTGAAAATAACATTAGATAAACTTAAAAAAGCCTCTAATTGTTCATAGCCGCCCGGTGCAGTACTACCATTAACCGTATAGTTATAGGTTTGTCCCACATAAACCGTTGTCGGACCTACAATGGAGCTAACCGTATTTCGGTTTTGGGAAACTAAATGTTCAACAAAAATTTCTCTCGGCGTTGGTGTTGATACGGTTGAAGCTCCCGTGGCTGAACTTGTAATATAATACATCCTGCTTGTGTTATATGCGGCGCTATTTCTGGTAATTACCACCGTAAAATAAACATCTATGCAAGTATTGGCGGCAATCGAGGGCTGAGTGATGGATTGTGTAGTACCGCCCACATCCAAGTTAATTAAACTGCTGGTCGAATTCCAATTAAAAGTGGTATTTAGGTTCGACAGTGCCGAAGATGATGTGTTGCAAACTTTAACTCCGACGGGAAATTCATTTGGACCGCTCGCAGGTCGGTTACTGTCTAATCCGACCACATTCCATGTGATGGGCGTAATGGATAATTGAGCATATACTCCCTGAGCCGAACAGACAAAAAACGCTGAAGTAAAAATCAGCACCTTCAAAAATCGTTGTAAATTCATAATTAAATGTCCTAAATGACTTGTAAACTACATCTTAAGTGTGTTTAAACGGTTAATTTTAAAGTAAACTAGCGCGTTTTTATGAGCAGGAGATTTAGTTCTCCGAAACTATTAAATGTTCCTGCGCCGTTTGGCAGAAGATTGCCGTCGGATTTCGATATTTTTATTTGAATTAAATTGATTGTTTTTTTGGCAGACTAATTTGAAATTTGCTTAAAATCAACAGTAAAAAAGGTCTGACCTGATTGGATTCGTTGAAACGGGTTTTTTAGATTTAAACTTTGTTAAAACCATAGTTACAATAATTTAATTTTTCATAATTTGCAAGAAAAATTTTTCATTCAACAAAATAAATTTTTATCTACTCTTTAAATCAAAACTTCATGGTTCATTTTTCACTAAAATATTTGTAATAAACATCCTTCATTCAGCCGGAATTTTGTGCGGTTCAATTTGATAAATTTGCTAACATTTTTTTGACGTTTTTAATTTTTTTGACAAACAAAAATCGGAGGTGGAAGTTTGAATCAAGTTATTTGTGAAACTTTTCTCACAATTTCAGGAATTTTTTTGTGGCACAGGAAAAGAAAAAGGTTTTGATCGTTGGCGGCGGATTCGGCGGATTATTTACGGCATTGAATTTGGCGGATGAAACCAAAGTTACTTTGATCAGCGACACGGATCATTTTTGTTTCAGACCGCTGTTGTATGAATATTTGAGCAGGGATGTCGAAGCGTGGCACATCGCGCCCGCTTACAACGAACCGCATCTCGGCGAAGAAGCGCTGCCCGGCTGCCTTGAGCATTAGTCGGGGTCGTAAAAGAATACGCCCGGTTTAGAGCTTATATTCCGAGCGAAAAAGAGATGGAAAAAGTCGTTACCGCTAAGGTCGTCAGAATTAAACAATAAAATAGGAAAAACAAAACAATCAACCGCCTGACGCGCCGCAAGCGTTTTTGCTCAAAGCGCGGCAGGTTAATTTCAATCACAATTAAGCCTTAAGCTAGGTGTCAAAAGCGCTCTTTTGTGTGTCGGGTCAATGTGATTACGCGACAGCCGAATGTGGAATTTGCACGTCCCGAAAACGGAGGTTTTTGACATACCACCGGCGGCGACCGATCACGCGACCGAAAAGCCCGGAAACCGGCGCAAAAACTCGTTCAAAAACCAAATTGTCAAAACCTTTGTTTTTTAGTGAGTTTTGACATAAACTTTTTTCTGCCGAGCTACTTTTAACAAAAGCAGAAATTAATGAAAATCGGTTACGCCAGAATTTCAACCGCCGATCAGAATTTAGATTTGCAAGCCGACGCGCTGAAAGCCGCCGGTTGCGAGAAAATATTTCAGGACGTAGCGAGCGGCGCGAAGGATGAGCGCAAAGGACTCGCTGACGCGGTAGAGTTTGCCCGCGCCGGTGATGTTTTGACCGTCTGGAAACTCGACCGCTTAGGGCGATCACTTAAACATTTAATTGAAACTGTAAACCGGCTTCACGAGAAAGGCGTAGGATTCGCCAGCATTCAGGAAAACATAGATACAACGACACCCGGCGGAAAATTGATTTTTCACGTTTTCGGCGCACTCGCAGAATTTGAGCGCGAATTAATCCGTGAGCGCACCAACGCCGGATTAAAAGCAGCCCGCGCCAGAGGCAAAACCGGCGGACGACCGAAAAAGCTCACGCCGGAAAAAATCAAACTTGCCCAGGCGATGATGAACGACCGGAACATAGATATTAAGACGATCTGCAAAACGCTCGATATATCGCCAAACACGCTTTACCGCTACGCGCCACCGCCCGGAAAAGAGATAAAAGAACAGAAGCAGCCAAAACTAATTTAATGCCGAAACTTACCCAAGCGGAAATCAGGCAAAACGCCGTCGAATTCGTTCACGAATGGAAGGACGAAACGAGCGAACACGCCGAATCTCAAACTTTCTGGAATCATTTTTTTCGAGTTTTCGGCTTTTCCCGCCGCCGCATTGCCGCCTTTGAAGAAGGCGTAAAACTGTTAGGCAAAAAGCGCGGCAGAATTGACGTTTTTTGGAAAGGCAGAATGATTGCCGAAATGAAATCGCGCGGGAAGGATTTAGACAAAGCCTTTACCCAGGCGACCGAGTATTTCGAGGGCATCAAAGACAGCGATTTGCCGCAATATGTTTTAGTTTCCGACTTTGCCCGCTTTCGGCTTTACGATCTGGAAGAAGGAACGCACACCGAATTTCCGATTGAAGAATTTCCCGACAAAATCCATTATTTCGGCTTTATTTCCGGCTACGAAAAGCGCGAATATAAAGACCAAGACCCCGTAAATATCGAAGTTGCCGAACGTATCGGCAACCTTCACGACGCTTTGCTGGAAAGCGGCTATTCCGGTCATCAGCTCGAAGTTTTCCTAGTTCGCCTTGTCTATTGCCTTTTTGCCGACGACACCGGCATTTTCCCGAAAGATCATTTTCGCTTTTTCCTTGAAGAAAGAACGACGGAAAACGGCGCGAATGTCGGCGGGATGATCGGGCAGATTTTCGCGGTTCTCGATACGCCGCTCGAAGACCGGCAAAAGACGCTCGACGATGAAATACAGCAGTTTCCGCACGTCAACGGCACGTTGTTTCAGGAAAACTTCCGAATGCCGGTTTTCAACCAGAAAATGCGGCAAAGCCTGATAGATGCGTGTGCGCCGGATTGGAGCAAAGTTTCACCGGCTATTTTCGGCTCACTTTTCCAATCGGTAATGGACAAGGACAAACGCCGGAATCTGGGAGCGCACTACACGAGCGAAAAGAACATTTTGAAAGTCGTTCGCGGGCTTTTCCTTGACGATCTTTACAGCGAATTTGAAAGCATCAAACACAACGCCGCCCGGTTGCGGCAGTTTCACCGCCGGTTAGAAAAACTGAAATTCTTCGACCCGGCTTGCGGCTGCGGAAATTTTCTCGTGATTACTTACCGCGAAATGCGCCGGCTTGAACTTGAGATATTAAAGCAGCTTCGCTTATTGTCCGGCGACATTCAGCTACAATTAGACGCAAGCCAGCTTTCCGTCATAGACGTAGATTCATTTTACGGCATTGAATATGAAGAGTTCCCGGCGCAAATTGCGACCGTCGCGCTATGGTTGACCGATCACCAGGCGAATATGGCATTATCGGCGGAATTCGGGATGAGTTACGCCCGATTGCCGCTCAAAAAAGCCGCTAACATTCACCACGCGAACGCTTTACGGCTTGACTGGAAAGATGTCATTTCGCCTGAAGGCAACACGACCGAAACCAATCTTTATATTTTGGGAAACCCGCCTTTTGTTGGTAAGCAATATCGCAATCAGGAGCAAAATGCAGATATGGCGTTTTCGTGTATTGATGTGCCAAGTTATGCCACGCTCGATTATGTTACGGCTTGGTATATCAAAGCCGCGAAATTCATAGAAAACACCCGCATAAAAGTTGCTTTTGTTTCGACAAATTCCGTTACGCAGGGCGAACAAGTCGGGATTTTGTGGAGTTATCTTTTATCACAAGGAGTTAGCATCCACTTTGCACATCGCACTTTCAAATGGAATAATGAGGCGCGAGGAAATGCTACCGTTCAATGTGTGATTATTGGTTTTGCACAGTTCGACGCGAGTAAAAAGCGGCTTTTCGATTATGAAACACCCACATCAGAGCCACACGAAATTCAAGTAAAAAACATCAATCCTTATTTGATTGATGCAACTAATTTAGTCATTCAAAGCCGCCGATCTGCCCTTTGTGATATTCCCGAAATAATTTTTGGAAGTATGCCTAATGATGGTGGACATTTGCTTTTAACAGATGAAGAAAAAATAGACTTCCTAGCCAATGAACCAAAGGCGGAAAAATGGATCAGACCATTTATAGGAGCGCAAGAATTTATCAACGGAATTACTAGATGGTGTTTATGGCTTAAGAACATCTCACCTACGGAATTGCGAGCGATGCCAGAAGTATTAAGACGAGTTGAACAAGTCAAAGCACACCGTTCAGCAAGTTCGCGTGAAACTACACGCCGACTCGCAGAATATCCGAGTTTATTTGGCGAAGATCGCCAACCACAAAGCGATTATGTTTTAATTCCTTCTGTATCATCAGAACGCCGGAAATACATTCCAATTGGTTTTATACCTAAAGAATTTATAGCAAGTAACCTGTGCTTAGTTATACCCTATGCAACCCTTTATCATTTTGGCATTTTGACATCGCAAATACACAATGCCTGGATGCGCCAAGTTTGCGGACGTTTAGAAAGCCGTTACCGTTACTCAAATAATCTCGTTTATAACAATTTTCCGTTTCCAAAAGACCCGACCGACAAACAGCGGGAAAAGGTAGAACGCGCCGCGCAAGCCGTTTTAGATGCGCGGGCGCAGTTCCCGGAGGCGACATTAGCCGATCTTTACGACCCGGACGCGATGCCGCCGGAACTTCTCAGAGCGCACCGCGAATTAGATAACGCCGTCGAAGCCTGTTACGGGCGAAAATTCAAAACGGACTTGGAAAGATTAGAATTTTTGTTTGACCTTTACCGGCAATACACCGACCCGCTAATGCAGCTTGCCGAGAAAGAAATTCGCCGAGCCAAGCGGACGCGGCGGACGAAACTATAATCTTTATAGTAGCTAATTATAGGAATATGGCTATAATAGCTATGAAGGAGAAAAGTTATTATGCAAACCGTAAACATTGCCGACCTGAAAAATAATTTGAGCGCGTGGCTTGAACAAGTGAAAAATGGTGAAGAATTGTTAGTGAAAGACCGAAATCGCCCGATTGCACGAGTGATGCCGCTTTTGTCAGGTGAGGATTTAGACGCAGAGGAAGAAGCCTTAGTAGCAGCAGGACTAATGCGCTTGCCAATGAAGGAAAAGAACGACGATTTTCTTGATATGCCCGCGCCTCAAGTATCAATGGACGATATTCAAGCAGCAATTCGAGCAGAACGTGATGAAGATTAGCATTTCATTTTGGGACACAAGCAGCATTGTTCCGCTCTGTTGCCAACAGGAACTTAGCCAGCAAATGCGGCAGTTATGGCGTGAAACGCGCCGCGTTGTCGTGTGGTGGGGAACAAGTGTTGAGGTGAGAAGCGCAATCACCCGGTTGCAAGCGGAAGGGAAACTAACTGCAAATAATGTGCAGTTTGCCCTAGACCGTCTGGAATCGCTGCGCGAGCAGTGGCGAGAAATTACCCCAAGCGATAGCCTGCGCGATACCGCCGAAACCTTGCCGGATATATTCGGCTTACGGGCATTAGATTCATTTCAACTTGCCGCTGCGCTGATGTGGTGTAACGAAAAGCCAAAAAAACGCGTGTTCATCTGCCACGATGATAAGTTGAAACAAGCCGCTCAAAAAGCAGGGTTTACAGTAAAACCATAATCAGCCAATCGCATATTCGTACAAGGGTTTATGCAAATATGTGCGTATGTAGATAATCACATACTTGTATAATCGTATAACCACTTATACAACTATTTGTCTAATCAGGTTTTTATGCTATGCTGTCGGCGTTATGATAATCACAATCGCAAGTTTCAAAGGCGGCGTAGGGAAAACGACAACCGCCGTGCATCTCGCCGGTTTTCTTTCCAAAAAAGGTAAAACGCTGCTTGTGGACGGCGACCCGAACCGCAGCAGTAGCGATTGGGCAGCCGCCGGACTTTTGCCGTTTTCGGTAATGGACGAAGAACAAGCCGGCGCAGAGGCGCGAAATTTTAAGCACGTTATCATTGACACCAAGGCGCGCCCGGACGAATCCGATCTGAAAGAGCTTGCCGCGCATACTGATTTATTGATTGTGCCGACCACGCCGGACGCGCTCGCTTTGAAAGCGACCTTAAAAATGCTCGCTACTTTGCGAGGCATTAATGTAGTTAATTACAAATTGCTTTTAACGATGATACCGCCGCCGCCAAGTCACGACGGAGCGGACGCGGTAGAGTTAATCAAAAACAGCCAGCTACCGAGCTTCAAAACGCAGATTAAACGCTATGCGTCTTACAAAAAAGCCGCTTTGCAAGGCGTGTTAGTTGGTGAAGTTCGCGACCGAAGCGCAAAAACTGCCGCCGCCGCCTACGAGCAATTAGCTAAGGAGATTTTATAACGTGGGACAATTTACTGAATTATTTAACGGACTCGAAAGTGCCGAAACAAAATCACAGCTAAAAATGAAAGCCGCTAAAAGCGAGAAGCGCAGCCCGGACAAGAAAGTACCGGCGGCTGCCGCGCCCTCAGCGAAGTCTTTGCAATCTGCCAAAAGCGAGTTGGATGGCAATAAACCAACCACCGGCGGCAGAGCCGCCGCGCCCATAATCGGTAAGCGAAGCGACCCGGATTATAGACAAGCACCCGCATTTGTCCGTAAGGATACTTATAAAGCTGTTAAAATCGCTTTGCTAAATGACGAGCGCGAATTAAATTATTCAGAGTTAGTAGAAGAACTACTGACGGCTTGGCTGGAAAGCAAAAAATAATCACATAGACAGTTATTCAATTATGTGATTATTTGAATAACTGTCTATGTGATTATTGAGCAGAGATTGACGTAATGCACAAAGAAGCCCAAAAAAAGGAAAAAACGCAACCGCTGGCAGAAATCGAAGCCGCGCCGGAATCGGGCAAGAAGCTGGACGATTATGAGCAAAGTTCCCCTTTGCAGTTATCACTATTTCAGTTACTCGACCTAAAGCCCAATGACCAACCGCGCTACTCGAACACAATAGAGCTTTACGACTTTATACCCAAATATCATTGGGGAAAGGTTGAGCGTATTGGCGGAGAATTTTTGCGCGTTCTCAAACGTGAATTTGAGTGCAGAGGCACGAGATATAAAATTGAAGTCGCTCCCGCCGTTATCACCGACCGAGACGGCAAGGAGCGTAATTACTATCCGTCGAAGCGCGAAGAGCTTGTAGAAGATGCTTTAAGGCGATTCGCCACGACCGAGCGAGGCGTTTTTTTAGACGACCGAGCGGGCGTTACCTTCACCCTTTATCAGTTGCAGCAGGAGTTAAAGAAAAACGGGCATAGTTACAGCATTAAAGAATTGAAAGACGCGCTTTATATTTGCGCGAAAACTACGTTGACCGTTACTACAGAGAACGGGAATGCTGTTTTAATTTCCAATATGTTTGAAACGCTGGGTTTGCAGACCCGCGACGATTGGAAAGGCGCAGGCACAAAGCAGAAGGCGTTTGTTCGGTTCAATAGCTTAGTATCGGAAGGAATCAAAAGAGGTTCGTTCCGACAACTAGATTATGAAAAGGCGATGAGTTATAGCAGCGTCATCGCTCGTCAACTTCACAAGCGAATGAGCCACCACTTTACGCAAGCCAGCATTACAACGCGCTACGAAATCAAACTTTCTACAATTATCCGCGATTTTGGATTAGCCGAATACGCCCGCCCATCGCTCAATCTCTCGCACGTCTTGAAAGCTCTGGACGAAATGAAAGAAAAATCCGTTTTGCTTTCGTATGAGGTTCAGAAATCGCTTGACCATTCAAACCGCAATAAATTACTTGACGCAAAATTTGTCCTAACACCACACCCGTTTTTCAGCGTCGAAGCCCGGAAGATTAACGACCGGCATGGACGCATTGAGCGGCAACTATCGAGCGGAGAAAAGCAGTAGCTCCGATTTTCAAAATATGTAGGTTTGATTATCGCAAAACCGCAAAAATATGTAGGTTTGATTATCGGAATATGTAGGTTTGATTATCGCAGGCAATTTTAGGCAAAAATTTCACTCAAAATTTTGAGTTTTCCACAGGCAAATATATAGGTTTGATTATCGGATATATAGGTTTGATTATCGCAAGGCATCAAAATATGTAGGTTTGATTATCGCAAGGCATCAAAATATGTAGGTTTGATTATCGCAAGCAGTCCAAAACAGGCAAATATGTAGGTTTGATTATCGCAAGGAATTTGTAAGAGTCTGATAATAAACGGCTTATCGATTTTTTAATCTCCTTATCCTTTTATCCGTTATTTAACCATAAGAATTAACCTTAGCCTGTGGAAAACTTTTGAGTCTGAAATAGACAGGAAAAATTTTCCTTCTGAAAGTAGTTGTTATCGGACACGGTTCTAAAGGCTGAAAAATTATTTTTGGCAACCTCGTTATATCCACACAAGTCAACCATCAACCAATCCCGTAATCCAACACACCAAATTTTCCAGAACAGATTTGTTTTTAGAGGAAAGGCAAGGTACGCAAAACGCTATCGCGTTTCGCCGCGCAAGCGCGCCTTGTCCGGTTTAGTCTTCGACTCACCGGAGAAAGACAGCGACCCAAAACAGTTAAAATTTCTGTTGAACTTTGTCAAAAACAAAATTTCCCGTTTTCACAGCGACTTTTGGCACGTCAAATGCTTATTGCTCAATTAAGCATAATTCTTCGTGCAGAAACTCAACAAATTAAAGGAAAAACATCGAAAAGGGTAAAATTTTCGCCCCTACGCTTACGAGCGTTTTTTCGCGCAAAAATAGGTTTTTAGATGAGTAAACAGCAATATCCGAAAAAGGTTTTAGTCAGACTCACCGAAGCGGAAAAGCAAGAGATTGAGAAGAACGCGAAGCAGTCGCAGCTTTCCGTTTCGCGTTTTCTTGTCCGGTCGGGAGTCGGCGACGAGCGCGGGCTTGACCCGGCGGAGCGCGATCTTCGGGAGCAGGCAATCTACGAACTGCGGCGCGTCGGAGTCAACCTTAACCAAATCGCTTACGCCTTGAACGCAGCCAGACGAACCGGGCGCGGCGGCGAGCCGCCGACGGCGGAAGTAACCAAAGCCGCAGAGAGTCTTAAAACAGTGCTGGAAGCGATCAAGAAAGCATTTTAGAGCAGGAAAGAATGAGTATTGCAAAATTTACAGTCGGACGACGCGGAGCGAGCGGGAGACACGCGAGTTATATCACCAGAGAATCGGCTTGTCGCTCGATTAGCTTTTACAATTTGGACGAGCAACGCGGCGAGAACGATTTTGAGAACCGCGTTAATGCCATTTCTCACGCTTACGCCAGAGAGGACATCGAAACGGCGAAAAGCGAGCGCGGGCGGACGCATTACCGAATCATTTTGTCTTGGGACAGAAAAGAAGAAACCGATATAGCCAAAGAGCAGGCACACGAATTTTTGAAAGAAAATTTTGATAAAGGGCGCGGCTTTGTCGCCGTCCACCAGGACACCGAACATACCCACGCGCACGTCTGGCTTGACGCTCGATGCAACGACGGGCGCAAATTGCATATCGGCAAGAGAGTTTACCGGCAGCTTGATGAGAGCTGGGCGCGAGTATACGACCGGAATTATCAAACCGAATATGCCAAAGAATACAAAGAGAAAAAAGAGCAAACGCGCCAATGGAAGCGCGAACTTGTCGAACAGCGAACCGAGCAACAACGCGACGGCAAACAGGAGCGACCGCAGGACAAACCCGAACGGCATACCGATAAATTGAAAAATGAATTTTGGCGCGAAAAAGAAATCAGAGACAGCGGAGTGATGCGAGGCGATGACGAAAACGGAATTAGAGGAAATCAACAATCTTTTACGGTGCGAAATGGACGCGATCAAGCGGGACAACGCGAGCTTAATAACAGTCAACAGCAGCTTACAAAATCAGAACAAGCAGTTAGCCGAGCAACTGAACAAACTCACCGAACGGAATCAGAAGCTAGAGGCTTACATCAAGCAGTTGCAAGAGTGGCTCAAACAGAACGCGGCAGCCGCATAGAACGCAGCAACGGCAGAGACCAGGACGACGAACGAGGACGATAAATTACAAAATGAGAAAACATTCGGCTTTTATCAAACCACAAATTTTTTGCAGCCTTCTACTGATAACAATTTGCAGTTTCGCCGCGACCGCGCAGACGGCGAACCGAGCGAGAAGCGTAAAGCGCGGAGCAGCGACAACACAGGCAAACAACGCCGGACGCAGCACCGCGCCCGACACGATGCGGAATCAAAGCCGCGACCGGCAACCGCCGTCGGCGAGCCAAGACAGCAGCCAGACCAGACCGAGCTCGACGAGCCGCATTTTAGACGTTCTTTTTTCCGACAGATTTTTCAGTAGAGTTTTGTTGATAGTGCTGCCAGTGTTCGCTATTTTGTTAATCATTCTTTTTTTCTTCACGGGCAGCGGCGGCAACGTCGGCAGAAAAGACTCGCACGGCGGCGCGAGCATCGCCACAAAAGACGATTTGAAAGAATTTGTTAAGCCGCAGGGCGAAGGCTTGAAAGCAGGCGAGTTCGGATTAGGCGAAGCGAGCAAAGGCAGTAACTTTTACGTTTTGCCCCAACTTCTGACGTATCGCCACGTTTTGATACTTGGTGCGACGGGAACGGGTAAGAGCAGAGGTTTTTATTTACCGAATCTTGAACTTCTGGCAAGCACCGGCGCGAGCGTTTTCGTCAACGACACGAAAAGCGAACTTTGGAATTTGGCATCAGGCTATTGGAAACGAGCCGTCAGATTCGCGCCGCTCGACCCAGGAAACAGCAGCCCGCTTAACTGGATACCGCTTTGCACCGACGAAAACCAAACTCTGACGCTTAAACTTGCCAGAACAATCGTTACCAACGGCGGAGATTCAAAAAACAAGGAAGCCTTCTGGGATAAAGCCGAAACCGCGTTATTAGCGGCTTTATTCGCGCACGTTGCCACGACGGACACCCCGACACCGGCATTTGCTTACGACATTTTGCATGAGCGCGATATGAACGGCGTTGCCGAAATTTTATTCGATTCAAAATCACGACTTGCACGGCAGCAGGCGCGGGTATTTTGGGACGCGGGCGACAAGTTGCGCGGGAGCGTATTCACCGGCGCGCGAGTCAGCTTAACCTGGTTAGGCGATGCGAAAGTGCGGCGTTTTACGAGCAGCACAGTAAAACCGATTAACTTTGCCGAGATGCGAGCGGGAAAAACCGGCGTGTTTTGGTGTTTGCCGGTCAAAGCTATTGCTACTTTGCGCCCCTTAACATCGTTGGTTTTGACGCTGGCAATGGAACAGCTAAAAGAAACTAAGAGCAGCCCGGTTTATATGCTGCTCGATGAGTTTGCCAACATCGGAGCAATACCGGATTTTTCAACTGAAATCACGCTTTTAAGAAGCGAGCGAGTGCCGGTTATCGCCGGGATTCAAAGTTTCGCGCAGCTTGCCGAGCGATACGGACACGACGCGGCGCGGACGATTGCCGAGAATTTTCAAACGAAACTCGTTTTAGCCGGATTGGATTTTGACAGTGCCGAGCGAATTTCAAAGCATCTGGGAGAATTGACGATTATCGAACACCGAGAGAGTCATACAAGGAAAGGTTTTTTCGGAGAAGGAGCGAGCCGGACGAGGAGCTTACAAAAGTTCGCCCGCAGGCTTTTGACGGCAAACGAAATAACGCAACTTGCCGATGATGAAGTTTTAGTAGTTTCGGCAAACAAAAAGCCGTTTATCGCTCGAAAATGGTTTTACAACAAAGAAGCCGTGCAGAAGAAAGCGCAGACTTGCGAAGCAGTCATAACGGGCGAGCTTCCGCCGCAACAATTGTCACCGATGTCGGCACAGTTTGCGCCATCGGCGCAGCCAACGATTGAAACCAATAACGGCGGCAGCGCAATAAACGGAGCGAAGCGAACACCAATGCCGGAGATGCCGAACTTTGACGGCTAGTGCAATTACTGTTACACAAATAAAACGCGAACGACCCTTTTTGAGCAAAACACAAAGTTGCCGCCGAAAGAAAAAGAAATTTATAATTCAAGATGATTTTTTGGAAAATTTCAAAATTGCTAAATCTTACATAACATAAATCATTGTAAGATTCCTTTTCTTTTTCTTAACGATTCTAATTGAGATAATTCCTCTCTTCTTCTTTAACAATGGAATAGCACTTACAGGCAAATTCCTCTAAACCGGCTCGATTAAGAACAGACAAATTGCCGCGACTGTATCTAATCAACTGCTTTTCCTGGAGACTGGCGGCAGCTAGGGCGACGGCTTCGCGGCGCACGCCCAGCATATTTGAAATGAATTCCTGGGTGATGTGAAATTCGACCGTTTTCATACGGTCGCCTGTCATCAGCAGCCAGCAGGTCAGCCGTTTGATAATCGGATGAAAACGATTACAGGCGCTGACTAATGATAGTTGGGTTAACAACAAATGCGTGTAACGGTGAACGAGACGCGACAGCAAGATGTTTTCTCCGCACTCTTCGAGAAAATCTGCCGCCTTCATTTTCCAGGCAATGCCCGCTGCTCTGACGACGGCGCTGTGCGGCGATTTTGTCGTTCCGAGAAAAGTCGAAAGTCCGACCATTCCTTCGTTTCCGACAAATCCGGCTTCGAGCGTCGTCCCTTTTTCGACTTCCGTCATAAACGAAACGATGCCGCTGTTCGGGAAATAAACCTCATTGATATTCTCTTGGGACTCGTAAATCGTTTCGCCGAATTTCAATTCAAAAGGTTCTAATTTATTTGCCAACCGTCGGTATTCTTTTGCAGGCAGAGCGGCAAGCATTTTGTTGCCCGGCGCGATGTTTTGTAGGGCGTTTTCGTTCATTGAAAATTTCCTTGTTTAAGGTTTGTTGAGTCGAACAACAAGCGGCATCAAAAGAAGTTCGAAAAGTTTTTCTCAATATCGGGTGATGAATTTATAAAAAGAACAATCATCTTTTGCTGACGAATAGCTGTAACAGGCGAAAGGATTTCGGGTTTTTAGTTGTTGGCGGCGATTTCCTTGTGACTTTTGTTTACCGGAATGTAATTGCCCAAAAGCCGCTCGTATTCGTCCATTACTATTTGATAACATTCGCACGCAGCCGCTTCCAAGCCCTTCCGGTCGAGCATCGTAATAGTGCCGCGAACGTATTTTATCAAGCCTTTTTCCTGCAATTTTTTGGCGGCGATGGTTACGCCTTCACGCCGGCAGCCGAGCATATTGGCAATCAATTCGTGCGTCATCACCAATTTGTTAGTTTGCAGTTGGTCGTGATTGATAAGCAGCCAGCGGCAAAGCTGCTGTTCAACTTTGTGCAGACGGTTGCAGACGGCGGTTTGCGAAATTTGCGTCATCAACGTCTGCGTATATCGCAGCAGCAGCTTCTGAAACAAACCGCCGCGGTCAAACTCGGTTTGCAGCGGTTTGGCTTTTATCCGAACTCCAGCACCGGTGCTTTGCACCACCGCTCGACTCGTCGTCGATTCGCTGCCCATAAAAAGCGAAGACCCGATTAAACCGTTGTTGCCCGCAATTCCAATCTCGGCGGTTCCGCCGTTTTCCATAATATAAAGCATCGAAATAATCGCCGTCGTCGGAAAGTAAACGTGCGTCATCTTATCGCCCGCTTCATAAATGACTTTGCCGAGCGGGAGTG
>MWWH01000059.1_pt1 | contig 25880 bp, 35 predicted proteins | sample 1047231 | NCBI WGS metagenome assembly MWWH01 (sample SAMN06349967, study PRJNA376086) | soil metagenome | isolation source: MG3-2 sample Antarctic (ecotone) soil | place: Antarctica | collected 2015-01-13 | reverse complement strand
GTACTCTGGCGCAGCGCACGCCCACCTGCTGCTGGCGCTTGGCCGCTTCCTTCTCTTCCTTCTTCCGCTGGCGCTCCTGCTCCTTGCGCTCTCGTTCAGTCTGCGGCTGCGCTGCGGGCGACGGCGCAGAGTTGTCCTGCGCCGCCCCTGCCAATGTGATCGCACCGAGGGCGATCATCAGCAGCGTAACTTGTGCGAGCCACTTCATCGTGGCCGCTCCCTTTGGTTTGGTCATTTCTTCCCACCTTTCTTCGTCGCCTTTGCTGCGACTGTAGCTTCGCCATTGCTTGCGTTGGCGTGCCCTGTGGCTGTCTTTTGGGTAGCGGGTAAGGACTTGGGCGGACGCCCGCCTTTGTCCGGCTCGAAGCCTTCAACCTCTTTTCGGAATAGGTAAGGCTTGCCGCCGATCTCTACCGTCTTGAGTCGCCCGCGCGTCACCAACTCATTGATGGACGCCCGCGACACGCCGCGCAGCTTCGCCGCGTCCGCCTGCGAGATCAAGTCTTTCGGGTCAAACAAGTCTGCCATCTGCACTCCTAAAAATTCTCAATTATTTTCTATGAACATCTTGACAACGTAAGGACGTTAAGTGTAATATCCTAACACCGTCAAGGCACGGCACGCAAGAGAAAAAGAAAGGGACACCAAACGACATGACCACGAACCTCCAGAACGCAATCGCCAGAGCGACGAAGATCAAGATGACCGTCAAGTATTTAGGCGGGCGCACCTATCTCGTCATCACGCCCGAGTTTCACAAGTACGTGGTGAGATTCGAGACGATTGAAGGGCAACGCTATGGACGCTGCAACTGCAAGGCGGGTGTGGCACGTCTCGCGTGTAAACATTTAGTTAAGAGTGCATTGGTCGATTCCGGCATCCGCAACTCGCAAGGCCACTAAAACGAGAAGGCTTAGGCGGTGACACACCTAAGCCTCTCTCACTCACGATCACAACTTTGGAGATACCGACCATGAGCAGACGAAACATTACAGCCAAACAAACCGGACGCGCAATCCGTCGCGGCGGGCATGTCGAGCACATCGGCACGCACAGGAAACGTAAAGCCTCCGTCATTCGAGCCGAGGCGCAAACCGAACTCATTCCCACGCCGCCGGGATACCAGACGGGGCAAAAGATTTACAGCATCCGGTTTGACGACGCGGAAGATCACGCGCATCTCGCAAAGTTCGGGGTGCGGTTCGGCGACCGCCTTGTAGCCGTCGCTACCGCAGACATTCAACCGCGCGATCTGGCCGTCATATTTGAGGCATGCGGCGGCTCGCACGTCGGGCAGTATTTCACCGCTCCCGGCAACCGTTTCAGGTTTGAAGGCGAGGACGGCGCGCAAGCTTTGAAGCGTGACGAAGTGAAGATCGCGGCGCGCGTCGTCGGCGTCCTGCGAGCGGGGAAGTATGTTGAGATTGATCTGCCGATTCGACCGCTCGCGCAAGATGTTGACGGTCTTCAATGGCCGGAAGTTATCGGCCACTAAATAGAAGCGCGCGGCGAGTGTCCCGTTGAAAAGTCACTCGCCGCGCAAGTTATCAACTCACTAACGAAAGGAATTGACGAAATGAAATCTACACGAAAGACATCCACGAAGAAAACGGCGAAGGGCAAGGCCGAGGACATCGAAGAGGCAGCCGGGGAAACCGGACGCATCGCGCATCTACTCTTTTTCACCTACCGCGAACAACCTGCGTTCATCCGAGACGCCATCACGAACGCTCTCGGCAGAGCGGCAGCGGCCTTAAGCCTGCCTAACCCCGACGAGACAGAAGACGACCGGACGGCCTATCAACAGTTGATCGATTTGGTCAACGCGGCGGGCGACGACTTCAAACTCCCCGCGCAACTCACCGCCGCATTAGTGGCACAGGGCAGCGAGTTGAGCCACTTCGCGCACCATTTAGCCGAGGCCATCCGCATCGCCCGCGAGAATCCGATGATCCCGGCGTCGCTCTATAACGGGCTGTCCGATGCACTCTTAGACTTTGAAAATGATCTGCCGTCGCTCGCGCGCGTCAATGAGTCGGAGGCGCACATCTTGATCACGCTTAACGCCTTCATCGAACAGACGGCGGCGCGGACAGAGAAAGGAGGGAAACGCTAATGCCGACCATTGCCACTACTAACCGCCGTCGCCGACGCGTCAAGACTATCACCCGGCGCACGCTGAAAGCCTTTGTGCGGATCGTCGGCTTTGACGGCGCGCGGGCGACCTTTGACGCCATCGAAGCGGGCGAGGGCGTGCCGGGTGCGATGCACGCCCTGCGTCCATTCATTGATCGTTATGTCGAAGCTAACGGGGAAGTGAAGAATCTGCGCCGCGAATTCTACCGGCGACTGGAGCGGGGCGAAGTCTAAAACGGAAACCGGTTGCCAAATTCGAGAGGGGCAGGGAATCAAATCATTGCCTCTCCCTTTTTTGATCGGCACAAAGTAAAGCGGCGGGAGCCTCACTCTCCCGCCGCCATACATCACACGATGGCCTCCTACCGTGAGGTCATACAGGGTTCCCAACCTGTACGGCGACGGGAAACATTGAGGATTAACCCGCCATGTAATTCCCCTTATATCGCAACTCGATTTTCAGATCAATCTAAATCTTGAGCATGGTGAGAGTGAAACCTGGCAAGCCATACAGCCATACAGCCAGCAAGCCAGTAATAATCCCTGCATGGTGAGAGTGAAACTAGACCGTGAGACTATAGACGGTGAGACTATAGACGGTGAGACTATAGCGGGTTTTCAATAGCAGCATGGTGAGAGTGAAGCCCACCCGCTACACATCCCGCCACGCTCGCGCCATTTAAGCCACAGCGAGCCGAATCGAATCACGCAATAGGCGGTAGCCTCATACTCTCCAAACATTTGTAGGGCATCCTCGCGTAAAGTTTGGGCGCGGGAGGGGGCAGGTGATCTGCTAAGCTGTGCGGCGACCGGAGCGGTAAAAGTCGGGAATAATCGTAAAGTACCGCCATTGGCGGTCTAATGAGCGTTAGGTGCTACCGCGTTTCAGAACATCCGTCGTCCACCAATGCACGACGGACACGAACCGCCGTCGTCTGGGTCGTGATAGTTCAATCCCGTGCCTCTGCAATCGGGGCACAGACCCATCTCTTCGTCGCGGTGTGGTACGTTGTCCCACGCAGCAATCGCAATCTCTTGCTCGTCTGTCTCGTTTGGGTCGCCGTAGATGTCGTCACCGTTTCTAAATTCCATGATGTCCCCTTTCGACGCCGCACCTAACAAGGGGATGAACCCGACTCGCATCAGCGCGGCTCTTATCTTCAAAGTTAATTGCTCGCGGGTTATCCCCGGCGTTGGGCTGCTCGCATTGAATTTATAAACGAGCGCGAGACTTGCCGCTCTCTCACGGCGCGCGGCTGTTCACATGTCAGAGTTGAAAACTCACGTCTCACGTCGCGCCGCCGCGCTTCAAAGTATTCTGGACATCGCGAGGCGGGGGTTGAATAATTCCCGGCGAGGTGGTTGGCGAGGGTTGAATGGTTCCGCTCACGGGCAGCCCAACAACGGCTTGCACGCGACCGGATTGAGCGCAGCTTTCATCCGCAAGATTGAAGGCTTGCTTCATTGTCTCCCGGCGCGTGAATCCGGGCGTTAGATGTCTTCATCTTTTGGGGAATGGTAATGATTGAGATTCGCTATTCTGCTCCATACGATCTTGATATTTCAGGCACAGTTGATGAATTGCAACTTGTGCGACGAGAAATTCTTGATCTTATCCAATCTGATGCCTCTCAAATTGCCTTTGATGCGGATAATGCCATCGATCCTGCGCCATATAATTCCGCTCTCATAAAGCTGATCATTCGGAAGGGGCAGAGTCCTACGAAAGTTTCGCTCACAAATGAGAAGGATATTCAGGTTGAAGGCTCGCCTGATTGTTTGGAGGCGTTTGCTTCTTTCTTTGATTTTGAGTTGAGTGTCAGAAAAGGGGCACATTCACATCATGAATATTACGAAGGAAACGAATGGATCGCACCGGATTCCATCCCGCTTGTCATTAGCGTGAAATAGTAATGTCCAATCAACAGCGCCATCTAACAACGGCATGCACCCGACCGCGAATAGCGCGGCTCTCATCCGCAAGACTTAGCGCAGTCTGCGTTGTGTGCGCGGCGGGTGATGCCGAGCGTTGGGCGCATTTCTTTATCAACGAGAATCACTCGGAGGTTCCGATGAAGTCTGTTAAATCATTAGTTGTAATCGCGCTGCTTATTTTGGCTTTGGCCTCGTCGCTGGTGGCACAAACTGGGCCAAGCCGAGAGAGAATTATCGAGCAAGATTTATCTGGCTATGAGGTAGCACTTCAAGCAATGGCAGATGGCCTACTCAGTAGGTATTTCGATGGTATGCCGCGAATGAGGATTCTTATTACAGCTCACAGAAATTTTGAGGAGCGAAAGACTGCGCTGGCTTTTTACGCACCTGATATAGATGGCAAGCCAGCAATTCTGATTAAGCCAGAGTATTTTAGAAATGCCAGCTTTATGGATGTGGTTGATACCGTGAAACATGAACTTACGCACGTATGGGTAAAATGGAAGGGCTTATATACTGATGAATTCGGCGGGCATAATGAAGCTTTTCTTAGAAAAGCTATAGAGATTGGATTACCTTCCTTCGAGGACGGGTTACATTTCTATCCCGAAGCAAGAGCCTTATACAAAAAGCTGTTAATAGAATCGGTAAATCCACAGGCTAAAAATTCGGGGCAGAAAAAAATTGACCCTGACGTTTACACCTTTAACTTCCTCTCAGCAGAAACCGGAAATGCAGAAGTAATCGTGATAAAGGTGTCTAGTCCATTAACGGTAGGTACTATTTATCATTGGCGAGATAGGGCATGGAGAGTGGTGCGAATAGATGGTTCGGATGTATTGCTGAAAGAAGGTCGTTAAATGCTACGAGATATATTGTCTTCATCGGCTGCGCCCAACAACGGCATGCACCCGACCGCGGATAGTATCCCACCACCCCTCCCACAGAGACGGCCACGCTCGTCGCATATCTCACGCCTGACAAGTCGCGTTGGAGCCGTATCCTGACCGCGTCGAACGAGTTGTTAGCCAGGCGCACGACGTGAAACCTGTCGACAACGATGATCACCTTCGGGAGCGCCGCGCGAGCCGCCGCCCGGCGACGACTGACCAACCACTGCGTCACAGCGCCGGAGGCGGAGGCGGCGATAATCCCGCGTTCGTCGACGGATGCCTCGCGGCGCACGGCGACGACTTCGGCGCGGAGGTGCAGCGGCCTTGATATATTTTCAGCGATTTGCGGATTTTTGGAAAAAAAGATTTTTGTAGCCCGAGTTTATCCTCCGGCCAGACTATGAAAAAACGTCTTATCGAAGGATAGGGCCGGCGCAGGCGACCGACCGCAAAAATATTCGGCGATTTCCGGCCAATCCCTCGTAATGACCGCAACCGGAGCGCAGATAAGGGGAACCGCGATGAAAGCACGGATGCAACTCGAAAGCGAGAGAGACGCCAAGCGGCAGGCCAACCGTGCGGACGCGGCGACGGCCATCGACGGGCGGGCACAGGCGGCACAGGCGGCACAGGCGGAGGAGGATACGGTCACGCCGTCTCTCACGCTCGTAGCAACTCCGCAACCCGCGCCGTACGCCGCTCCGGGGCCGGGCGATGACCCGACGGTCGTCAGGGAATATCTCGCAAGGCTCCGGCCCTCGGGCGCGCGCGCCATGCGGTCAGCGTTAAAATGGTGCGCCGGACATAATCACTGTTAGCGGACGCTTTGTTGAAAACAGGTGAGACAAATCGACGTGATCGTCAATTACTTGTGCGCGAGTCTCTATTAAGGCTATGCACCGATCAAGCATAAATGATGCGTGACTGCATATTTTCAAAATGGATGATCTGCCGCAAGATGTTGCGGGCGTCACATTGAAAATTGAGGCTCTTCAATCTCATCAATTTCCTGTAGACCGATCTCCGCTTTACCCTTCAATTCGTGTGTGACCTCTAGTCTCCCGTCGCCGACCGTCCACTTCGTATCGAACTCTCCCATGACGACAGAATGAGCGCGCCACCCTTCACCCTGCGGCCAGCGTTTAAAGGCAACGTCCATATAGTGCCCGTGCGCCTCTTCCGCCGTGTCGCAGGCCATCATCGCCGCGCCGTGATGAACCTCTATTTCCTGGCTCGGATGTCCGATCAGGCGGAAGGCCATGTAAGAGATCGCAAATAGCATTACCCTCTACCCTCTCCCGCTCTTTTCATTCGCGGCGCGGATGTCCAGAGGGATGCCTGCCGGGTTGCTGTTGATATTCTCACGCACGCCGTTGATCATAATCTTCTGCCCCGTGGAAGATTTCATGCCCTCGAACACGACGCTCGAAACATCGGACTTAGAGACCTCTACGACCAATCGATCAAACGTGATGATGATCGGTTGCCGGTTCGCTTGATTACCGTCGCCGTACCCTGTGTCGCTGCCAGCGCGGTTGACCGTCATCGCTATCGTCGCTGCGTCCACCGCGCCGCCCGCCTCGAAGCCCTCGAAGCCGCGCACCTTCTGCCGCTTCAGATACGGCGTGATCGGCCTCCACACATCCGGCGTTAAAATGACCTCTTTTTTCGAGACTCGAATCAACCGATCATCTTTCCGATCAAACATCGCGCCCGGTACTATGCCGCTGCCGAAGTGATCAAGTCCCATCATCGAAGCGAAGGCCGGATGAGTTGCGCCGCCGTCGCGCCCGCCCTGCGACCAGACGCCCCCGCCGCCCGAGAACGTCGGGTGCAGTTGCGCGCCGATAACTTTCCGTGCCTTCTGGCTTTCAACTTCACGCTTCAATTGCGGCAACACCTGCCCGTTCAAATCATTGACCCATGCGAGCGCGTGCCGTCTGGCTTTCGAGTCTTTCAACTGTGACGCAGAATTTTTATACTCCGCGACGATTCGATCATATTCTTTCAGGGCTTCGGCTCCGTCCATCGAATCCGCTCTGACAGCCGAGATGAGTTGATAGACCCGCGAGCGCGCATCCGTCGCCAGTTGATTGCGCGATCTCTCGTCACGCCTGCGGGCAGCATTTCTACCCGCGATAACCGCACCGATCAGGAGAGCCGCGCCGATGCCGAGCGTGGCGAAGGTCAGCGCGCTCGTTGTCCCCAAAGCAATGCCAACGCCAAAATTAGAAATGCCGCTGGCGATGCTTCCAGCCGCCGCGCCTGCGAGCGCGCCCCCGGCGAGGCCGAGCAATTGCCCGCCGCGAGACTGACCGCCGAGGCCGAGGCCGAGCGATGCGCCGAGGGTTGCGCCCTGAAAGGCCGGAGAGTTCAGGAAGCGGCCGATGCTGCTACTCTTCCCGGCCACGTTCGCCGCCGCGCCCGTCGTGCCCGTAGCCGAGCCTGTAGCCGATCTGACGAGCGAGCCGGGAGTGGCGGAGGCGGGTGCGCCAACACCCGTTTGTCCTGAAAGCAGATCGTTTACCAGATTCCAGCGCGAGGGGTTGACAGGCAGCGCACCGCCGGATGTGGCGCTTGAACCCGAACTACTTGACTTGCTGCCACCGCCGATGCCGAACAGCTTTCCGAGCGAGCCGAGCAACCCCCCGCCCCCGCCGGTTCCTTTGCCGTTCAAGAGATTGAAGATTGAACTTTGCAACCAATCGCGCGCCATGCCGATCAGCATCGCGGCGAAGTCCTGACGAAGCGCACGCATTGCCTGGCGCGGCTTCCCGCGTAACAGGAGCTCAAAGCCGCCCCCAAACGCGCCCGCGATGTCCTGAGCCATTCGCCCGAATTCTTTGGCCTCTTCTTTCGCTTCCGCCGCCGCCGTATTGATGAGTGGCGGAAGGTTTCCGAAAGCGTCCTCAGCGGCCGCATTGACCTTTTCCAGCGCCTTCGGAGTTTCGGCTAAAGCGTCGTTTAACTGTCGCGTTGATTGCACGCCCGCGCCGACAGCGCCGAAGACGCTCGTGATGCCGTTGCGGGCTGTCAGATCAAGCTGTGTTCCATGCTCCGTCGCATCGCGTCCCTGTAAGCCTCGCAACTGTGCGCCGCTGAAATCGCTCGGATCGTAAGTGTCGTAACCGACGAGTCGCCCGCGCTCATAGACGGGAACTTTCGTTTGCTCGATCATGTCGCCATGCTCTTGCGCATCGCGCCCTTTCAAGCCTCTCAGTTCATCGGAGTTGACGACGTAGACGGGCATCGGCATACCGAGGCCGCGCCCTTCGGTGAACGGGCGGGCGGGCGGCATCTCCATTGCGCGCCCCTGCGCCCCGAACCCGGCACGAAAACTTCCGCCGCTCGCGCCGGTCGTCGTGCCGCGCCGTTCATAGTCGGCCATGATGCTGGAAACGTAGTTTCGAGTTTCCTTGTAAGGCGGCACGCCGCCGTATTTGTTGACTGCGCCTTGCCCGGCATTGTAAGCGGCTAGAGCCTTCGCTATGTTGCCGTTCGTGTTCACCAGATCGCGGACATGATCGGCCATCGCGCGAATGGCTTGCGTCGGATCAAGGCGGTCGTCAACCCGACTGTTCACCCGCAACCCATAGTCGCGGGCTGTGCCTGGCATAAACTGTGCGATACCGGCAGCGCCAACGGGCGATCTGGCGTTCGTGCGCCCGCCCGACTCCTGCTTGATCATCGAACGGAGCAAGTTCGGATCAAGTCCGGTGCGTTTCGCGTTCTCTTCGATCAGCTTTTCGATCTCTTCGGAGAATCCGCCGCGCCGCATCGCCCGCGCGAAGCCCTGCTGGAAACTCATCCCGGCGCACTCTCCAAGCCCGATCATTACCTGACTCGGAGAGTGCATATCAAGACGACTCTCGACGCCTTCCACTAACTGCCCCGCCGCATCAACTCCCGCTTTGAAGAGTGACTTTCCGGCTTCCGCCGCGCCCGTTGCGACGCTGCCGACGGCGCTAAACCCGAGCGCGCTCATGTCGCCCGAACGCATCGCGCCGATGGTGGCGTCCATCCCTTTGGTGAACTGCCCGACAACGGCATCAATGCCGCCCGCCGCCCGGTCTCCCGCCGGACTGTTGAGCAAGTTGAGTACCTTTGTGCGGAAGTCCTTGTACTGCTCGAAAGCCTTCTCGCTCGCCTTGCCTGAGAGTTGCGCCACGCGGTCTGAGGTGTTCGATTCAATACCGGCAAGCGTCTCTTTGGCGATGCGCGCCGACGTTCCGCCGAACTCCTTTTCCATCCCCCGAATGATGACGGCGACGGATGCCTTCGCGTTCAGCATGCCCTTCTCGGCCATCTCGGTGACGCGCCCGATCCGCTCTTCATCGGTCAACGCGGCAAAGGACGCATCAGTCTTACCAATCTCTTCGGCGATATACTTAAACGCGTTGACCTGACGCTCGGCTAACTGAACGACCTCCTGACCGGCGAGTCGGTTTTTATAAATAACTTGTTGGAGTGCGAGCGCGATGCCGTCAATAGCATCCTTCGCTTCGCCGCCGGTCTTCCCCGTCGCGGCCACCCGATCCGTGATCGCCTGAATGGATTGCAGAGCCTGCGGCGCATCGAAGGCCGACATCAAACGCTGCACACTATCAAGTACCTGCGGCAACTCCTGCTCTGATGTCTGGGCAAACCTGGCGATCTGCGTAAAGAAGTCTTCCGCCTCTTTTCTGCCCTTTAGCTTGATTTCAAATCCGAGCAACGTCTGCTCTTTGATCTTATTGAAATCGAAGCCGGTCTTGATCGCACCCGTGATCTGGCTCGTGATGCCGGAGACTACCGACGTGATCAGCCCACCGCCCGCAACGGAGAGCGCGCCGCCGATGATGCCGCTGATACCACCACCACCGCCACCACCGCCGCCAATAGAAAAGCTGCTCTTGAAGGCGCTTGAAGCCTCGCGCGCGAGTTTGGAGAAGAAACCCCGGCCTAACTGCTGCTCGTATTGTTTCGCCACGTCACGCGCGCCAGTACCAAGCACACGAACTTGATCGCGGTTGTAGCGTGTGACTTCTTTCAATTGATCGGCGTGAAGTTTGCGCCCCGCCGTGAGTTGCGAGCGCACGAAGTTAGAGAGTAGCTTTTCCTCTTCCTGAATGCCGCGTTTAACGGATTGCAAGTCGAACTTAGAGCCGACTTCGATCCAGACGCGATATTTTTTATCTCCTGCGGGCATCTTGAAACCTCACTGCTTATTTTGCGCGGCGAGCGCCTTGAAATAACTTGCCATCATGTTTTCAACGTCCATCAGCTTGCCGAGACAGACGCGCTCATTATCCTTCGCGCGCGTCTCCCAAAGCATCAGGAGTTCCCATTCGAGCGGCGAGAGTTCGGAGAGTTCCGGCGGGCGTGCGCCATGTTTCTCCATAACCATCCGCTCTGTGACGGCAACCGCTTCGCCCTCGTCCTCTATGGCCTCTGCGGTCGCCGGGTGGCCTTTGCGCGGGCATTTGTCGCACGTCGCCTTTTTCGCTCGCTTAGGCGTTCGCTTGAACGCCTTACATTTGTCTGTACCGGGACAGTCGGTAGCGCCCGTCGTGAATGCCCGATCCACCTCGAACCGGACAGCCCACGCGAGCGCGTTTAGTTTTTTCTCGTCACCGTCACGGCCTTTTCCAGATGCGCACGCACCGCAATTGATTTGTGGTGAATGGGCACGCGCCCCGTGTAGCCTTCATGCCTGACGTGGAGCGCATCCCAGATCGTCACCATCTTTTCGAGGGCTTTTAGTTCGTCTCCATCATCGGCGACGATGCGCAGGAAATCGCCGTAAAGGTTCGCCGGGACTTTTCGGAAGTAGTGATCGACCTCGATTAAATCGCCGTCGTAGAAGGCTCTCAAGCGCACGCGCGAGGCCGTGTTGATGCGCTCGCTCCACGTCTTTCTTTTCTTCGGCGGCTTCGTCGTCAACGGCTCGAAGGGCACGCACGCCAGAAGCGACGAGATGATGCTGAGGCGGTCGGTCGCGCCGAACTCATCCGCCCAGTTCGCGGGCAAGTCGCCTTCGACATCCGAGACGCCGGTGATGAACTGAGTGAAGTGCTTGAACGCCACGGTGACGTTGCCTTCGCCAACCGTCGCGCCGTCTTCCGCTGTCGTGTTCTGTCTGGTGCGCGCGGCGACGTAGTTGCGGATGAGTTCATCGGAGAGCGGCGCGGACTCTAAAAGCACCTCGCACGGATCGCCGTCTTCATCGGACAGAAGCGTCGGCACAATCTGGCGCGCGTCGGCGTCGAAGAGAACGCGGCCGGGTGTGGACGGCGCATCTTCACCGGCGCTTGTTGTTTCGATCTGCGGTTCCGCTTGATCAAGTGTCGCCGCACCCTCTGTTGTTTCCTCTTCGACGCCGACGGGCGGCGGGATGTTCGGTTGCCCTTCCTCGGGCGGTTCAAAGTTTGTGCTCATGGTTTCCTTTCCTTCTCTCTAGGCTGTGTATAGGCCGTTATATGATCTGTAGCTGAATGAATGCCCTCCCATTACCTGCTCGCCTATTTTCTTTCCCACCCAGAGCGCGAGCGCGACGGCCAGCACAAGATCATCATGTGTGCCTTCGCGCCATGCTCCGTATGTATCGTTGGCCGAGTCTGTGATCTTCACTTCAAAGTCTTGCAACTCGCGCACAAGCGTCTGCGCTTCCGGCAGCGCGCGGGCGATTTTCAACTTGTCCGTCTGCAAGGCGACTTGCACGACCGAGACGAGATCGCGCTTCGGCACGTATTCAACGCCGTTAGCGTGGTTGACCGTCGCGCCGCCGGTGATGTGGACGGGATAGAGCCGCCCGGCTAAATCCGCCTGACGGAAAAGATCAACTACCGGCGAGCCGACGCCGGTTTCGTCTACCGCCAGTCGCGGCCTCTCCGCAGGGCGCGCCGCATCTGACAGGGGCGGCTTGTGCAACATGGCTGCTACGTCTGCGACAATCTTCGGGTAGGGCGTGCCGAGCGGGAAGCGCTCTAAGTGGCGCGCGTGGAAGATGGCCTCTTCTGCTTCGCCGTGTCGCTCCAAGATGACGAGCGCCGTGTAGTCCTTCGCCTTACCAAGATCAAGGCCGAGAGTGTATTTCGGCGCGGGGAAAAAATGCGTCGCTTCGTCGTAGGGATCGTATTCCCAAACATCCATAAACTTAACCTCTAAAAGAGCGGCTTAATATCATCATCGAGAGCGCGCTGAATGTCGTCATAGCGAAAGACTTGATCAACTGTTTCAACGAACTCGCAAAGGTACTCTTGACGAAACCACCAATCAGGCATATTGCGCCGTTCCTGCTCTAACCAGTCACGCGGGATGCGTGGGCATTGGTAGGCCGTGATCATCGTCTTGTGCCAATCATCGCCCTCAGTCCATTCTTGAAAGAAGAAGCCGCGCTTGCCGAAGGGCGTGGACAGCAAAGTGATCTGCCCGCCTGAGACGGCGAGCATCGGGCGTATGGCCTGGTACATTTGATCGGGCACGCGGCTGGCTTCATCTACGATCAACTCGTCAACGCCCGAGAAGCCTCTGATAGTTTCCTCTTTACCTGGCAGCGCCACGATGCGCGAGCGGTTTTCAAGTTCGACCTCTAACGCCGACTCACTGGTGAAGCGACGGGCGAACGGGAGCGCAGCGTGCGCGTCTCTCACTTTGCGAAACAGTTCCTTTGATTGCCTGTAGCTTGGTGCGAGTAGCAGGACGAGCGAGCCGGGGCTGTAGAGCGCACGGTGTAGACCGCGAATAGAAGAGACCGTTGACTTGCCGCCCTGCCGGGTAACGTTCAAAATGATCTGCTGAGATGTCGAGCGCAGCACGTCGCACTGCCACGCATCAGGCTCTAAACCTGCCGCCCGCGCGAGTAGAACGGGGTCAGCCTCTGCGCCCGTTTCCGCGTCCTGTAGCCTGCGCTCAATGAGACGTTGAGCCGCCGCGATCAAGACCGGATTCCGTGATGAGTCGTTTTGCTTCACTGATAACATCTGTTTCGCTGAGTCCATGTTGCCGCGCCAGTTCGCGCCAGTCGGTGACGCTCATATCCATCGCAATCGCCTGCTTCGGTTTGCCCTCTGTCCGGTCCGCGATTTCTTTCGCGGCGAGAATGTTTCCGCCCGCCGCGCTCTTGACCAGGACGGACGCGATAGCCTCCGCATAGGTCTCTTCGTTCTCGCCTTCGGGGTTGGCCTTTGCGAGTTCTAACCGCAGGGCTTCTGACAGGGTAATGGTCTTCGGACGCCCCGCCGGGTTGCCGCTCTGTCCCTTCCGGAAGGGCTTCAAGTTAGCGAGTCGCCGCTTTTCGGACTCGCTGTTTCCTCTCTGTTTATCAGTGACTTTCTTTGCCATTAAAATATCCTCGCGGCGAGTGTCTGCTCCTGCTTGGCCTCTAATTTTTCGCTGGCTTGTGTCAAAACTTAACAAACCCTTTCATCTGAGCCGCACGCCCTCTTGCCAATGAAACTTGGTTTCATAGCCCCGGCCATCCGCTAACCACCGGAAACTTTGCGGCCACATCTCGCAACCGTTCGACTTCCGGTACTCACGCCGCACCCGACGAACGAACTTAAGATCACGGCTGACGGTTGATTCATGCACTCCGAGGCGGGCGGCGAGCGCACGGCCTTTGACCATCCCGTGCGCCTGGAGCGTGATGATCGCCAAGATGCGGCGCGTCCGCTCAAGTCGCCGCCGCCGGTTGTATGCCCGCCTTCCCCCGGCGCGTCTGCAAACTTCATCGAATCCCATAAACTTGCTCACTTATAAGAGCTTTCTATTTTTCAAAAACTAGCTTTTATCAGGCTTTTGCTTGAGACATTTTGTGACATCGTTTGAGACATAAGCCCTCAGTAAGTGAACGGATTGCCTCGCACAACCTTAAGGCGAAAGGGTTCGGCGAAGGGTTCGGCGAAGGGTTCAGCTTTGCCCCACGTCCCGGCGCGGTAGCAATCGCCGCACACCGGCGCGACGCGCCCCGCCAGGTTCCCTTCCCGCAATAACGCGTAGCAGTTCGCACACTCGAAGCCGCACCACTCAGAGACATCCCCGAATTGATTCGGATCGCAATCAAAGCAAAGGTCGGAGTTGAGATAGCCGCGAAGTTCCGTCAAAAGTGGCGCGGCGCACTTAAAGCACGAATCGCCGGAGCGGGTTAGTGCTATGCCTAATCTACCGATCATCAGTTCTCACTTTCCGCGCGTCACAGTAAGCATTGACCTCGCGCGCATACTGCCAGAATTCCACACACCCGAGATCGAGAGCCGCGAGCCGGTCAGCTTCGGCGGGATTCTCAAAAAGCCTTTCGTCTGCATCCATCAGACGGCCAGCCGCTTCCATCAATTCAACCTGATAGTCTTCCCGGTCGTCGTCGCTAATCGGCGGACACTCGAAGTCGTGAGCGGCAATAATGGTGCGCCGGGGCAACCTCACCACGTTCGACGCTGGCGCATGAAGGCGAGCCGTGAGCCTGTCCCACATCAAAAGATCGTCGTCAGCTTGTGAGCGGGCGCGGGCTAGTGCTGTCATTCACGCTTGCCTTTCCACGTCGGCGAGTAAGCCCCGATTTCGCGCAAAACTGCGGCGCGGGCTTCTTCTTCGGTCTTACCTTTTGCCAGTTCCCGATCAAAAATCTTCTTACCCGCCGCCATATAGCGATCCGAGGCCGTTCCCTCTTGTTTTTCGTCAGGTTCGAGTGTGAAATCAGGCTTAACTGTTGACTCCGTTATTGTTACTTGGGGGGAGGGGATTTTATGTCCACCCCCCCCCTTGTTCTCGAAAAACGTCTCTATCCCGCCGAGCGCGGCGAGCGTTTCACGGTAAGCGTCTTGCGCTGTCATGCCCTTTGAAATGTTGTGCTGGCGCACCTCATCAACGGCAGTTTCGTACTCTGTGTGCTGTTCGTCGGTGAAGTCGGCAGAAGCACCGAGGTCTTGGGCGCGTGCACTTCCCGGCAGGTCAGGATGGACAGGAGCGGCAGAGCGGCGGGTGCGGTTTATGTCCACTACCTTCTTCTTAAGGGTAGTGGACAAAGGATCGAGGGCAGCGGCCTTCAAAACGGCGAGCCGGTTTTCTAAATCTTCGATCACTTTCAAGTCAATTTCCACCTGTCCGCCCGTCGCTTCCCGTATCTCTTCGACCCGGGACATCAGCGTCCCGATGTGCTTCAACTTGCGGTTGATGAGTTTGCCAGCGTCGGCGGGGCGCTCGGGTTTGCGTCTGGTGTGGACGGGAGACGGGAGCATCGAACGGAGATTATTGGTGGAGGCTTCGAGAGCCTTGCCGGGATGCTGCCGCCACTCGCGCGAGGCGCGAGCGTCAAGCATGGCTTCGGCGGCAATGCGCGCGACTTGAACGCGATATTGATGAGGCTTATTGCCGTTCGCCGGATCGTACACATGATCGGCGATGTCAACGTAAGAAGTGAGCCGATGCTTTTGCCACGCCATGAACTCTTTGCGCGTGCGCTGTACCCACTTTTCGTTTCTTCCGGCGTGCGCGGCAACAAGTTTATCCGCCGCCTCAAACCATCCGACGCGATCACCGGCGAGGCCGATCAGCACGTCAACGAAGAGGCGATAGGCTTCCGTGAAATCTTCATACTCTGCCATCAGGACATTAGCCGAAGCCATCGTATGCCCGAAGTCGGCGACAAGTCGCGCCGTCTCATCATCGGGCGCGGCGTTAAGATCAAGTTCACCCGTCGCAAATTCACCGGCGGCGCGTTTGTGTGCATCGCGCGGGCGACTCTCGCGCGCCCGGTCATAGCGTCGTTGATCGTGTTCGTTGCGGTCAATCAATTGCGATTCAATGGCTACCATTACGCGGCCACCTCCATTCTTGATGAGACGTGACAGGCGAGTAGGTAGTCATCCAGACCCTTATAGCGAGACGGCCATGAGCGCACCTTGAACGGGAAGCCGACCGCTTTCAATTCCCGCTTGATCTTCTCCAGCGCGGCGGCGACTTGGGGCTTGACCATCCAATCAGCGTCGAAGGCAATGATCGGCGTGACGTGCGGAGCGAGAGCGTAGAGGCGGGCGGCGAAGTCCGGGCCGAAGTTGCCGACCCCGGCGGCCGCTACGACTGGCGAGCCGGTGAAGTGTGCGATCACGTTGGCTTTCAAACTGCCCTCAGTTATCAATACTTCGTTTGTCGTTGGCAGCAGATGAGGCCGCGCGAAATGGACGGGCGCACCCGATCCCGTTCCTGACGAGAAGCCCGCCGACGAGAACCACAAATATTTGCCAGCCTTCGGATCGTCGCACCTGATTTGTAGGCCGACGATCTGTGAGCGTTCGTTCCTGACCGGCACAAAGAAGCCGCGTGGGCATCTCTTCATGCGCCACCGCGCGCCGTCTCGAAAGAATCCCGGCACGCCGCGCAAGTCGAACTCCGCAAGGCTCTCAGCTATTTCGTCGCCCAGCGTGTCATCCAGAATACTGGCGTAGCCATGTGCGCGAATTGCACGTGGCGACAGGCCGCGCGCCTCCAGCGCATCGTTGTGTTCGGGTGCAAGGCGGAGGCAATCGCGGACGAGAGTAGTCAGCACCGCGTCAACGTGCTCGACCGGCGCGCGGAACTGTTCGGGCTTCGCCGCCTCGACGCGAGCGGCGGCAGCAGCAGGAGGACGGGGCGCTTGCGCGCCCGCGTCGTCAAAGAAGTGCATCCAGCCGGGGCGACAGCCACCGACACGGCGATCACTCGCCACCGTGCAACACAGAGCCGCCGAATCGTCGCGGCGTCTCATACATGCCGCATCGAACTTGCGGCAGACCAAACAGGGGCGGCGACGTGTGACGCGTTCAAGAGGTTGACGATTCATGCCGCCCTCCTGTCTGCCGACATAACGCGGCGGCGCGGTTTGAAGGGCAACACGGCGGGCGCATTGGCGTGTGCTTCGGCGTTGCGAGTTAAGACGCTGACTGCTCTTTTCGTGACGTGTCTCCCGGCCAATAACTTCACGCCGTCTGCCGAGACGATGAAGCTGGCCGACGTGCAGTAAGTCGCATCGCGGCGACCATGCGCAGATCGGACAATCGCAACCCTCTCAGCAGGCGCACCATTTTGCTTATTGTTTAGATTTTCGTTGTGGTAAGATTCGTTCATCCTGTACACCGTCCTTTCTGAACTCTGAAAAGTTAAGGGACAACGAAGGCCGGAGCGTTAGTCGCGCTCCGGCCTTCGCACATTCATGCGGCAGAGGCGCGCACACGCGCACCCTGCTTAAATTCGTTCAACGCCTCACGACCTACTTTGTAGAGTTTGCCGAAACGGAAGGCGGGCAATCTGCCCTCTTTAATCCAGATTCGGATTGTCCACACGCTCACGTCTAATTCATTCGCCACATCGCGCACAGATAAAACGGGGCTAGGGTTCGGCATAAAATTCGACCTCCATCGGTAGGGGCTACGCCCTCCGGTAATCCAAGCTATTGTGTTTTTGAGTTAGTCAGGCGGGACGCTGGAAGGGCAGGGGCTTGACAGCCGATCTCGACTCGTCTAATTTTCCCTTACTTCACAGGTTCGCCTGTGTTCAATCGAAAGCTAAGTCCCGCGCGCATCCGCCAAAGATTCAGCGCGGGCTTAACTTTTTTTCACTCAAAACTTTTCAACTCACAAAAAGCAATTTAGAGGTTTCCGAATGCGTTGCATAGGTAAGAAACCCAAAAAGATTTACCCCCCCCCGGTAAGTTTTATCAAAAAACTTACCTCCCCCCGTTTCGCTTCTTTAGTCTCTCTTTCCATTCGTTTGAATAGTCTTCCGAGGGCACCAGTCTCCAGAGGGGCGGATCGGCTTCATCTTCTTTTACGGCAGCCCACCAATCGCGCCGATGCGTTGCGTCCCAATCTGCGACCGCGCGCAGACTTGTCCGTAACGTCGCCTCATCAATGCTTTCTATGCCTTCATCGTTTAACTGCTCAAGATAAATTCTGATTGCGAGCGATGCCAGAGTAACGCCCGACTTCCAGTGTTTGAGTACGGTAGGGTAGACGAAGTCATCTTCTACGCCTGCGTTCCGCGAAACAACGACTGCACCGTCAAGGATATTTTTAGCGGTTGGGTTGGCAGGCTCTAGCACTGCCGCAATTCTCCGCATGATGTCGCGCAAAGCCCATCCCCGAGCGAGTGCGGCGGGAGTGTGGTGGCTTTCAACCAGACTTTTGATAGCCTTTACTGGTAGATGATAGGTATCTGGATAGAGAATTTTTTCGACGGCCTTTAGTTGGAGCTGTGCCATCGTGTCACCCTCGCGCGCCATCTTTGCCAAGGTGAGAAGGCGATCCGCGAACTCCCCGATCATGTCGGTTGCTTTCCGGTCAAGCATCCCGGTTTTGAGTGACACTGGAAGTTCGACCCCGATCAAATGATCCCAGATGGTAGGCATCGAATCGCGCAATTCGGCGATCAGCTTCTCTTTTCTTTCGGCAGCGTGCCGCTCATCTGCGTTATCCATCGGCTTCCCCTGTTCAAGCCTTTCCCCCTGTAGTTGATCGGCTCGCCGGGTCTCACAGGGTAGAGACCGTTTCCCCGCGTCAGCTAAACGCGAGTGAGGCGAGCCGATGTTGTTACAACCTCGATCAACTCTTGAGTTTTCCGCGATCACGATTCGCGCGCTTCTTGGTAGCTGCCAACGCTTGACCCGCGCGCACTCTCACCTCAACAGGTTTATATGTTTCTAGTTCCTTACGGCGAATGCCATACTTACCTAGAATCTTAACCGCTTTAAGGCGACCTTCTCTGATGGCTTGATAGAGGGCTTCGCGGGAAATTCCCAGTTCCTTTGCAGCCTCAGCTACAGTCAGTAAGTCCATCGCTGTATTTTACACGAATGCTTCACAAGGTAAAAGCAAAATCTAAATAACTATGTGCATGAGAAAAACACCTGAACAAGTTAATGATCAGGTGCCATCTTGGCCATGTTTCTAAGAGCACACATTTTTTACTGATCGAGTAATGCAGATGGGTTAAGGAATTTCCATACATGTTCGACGAGTGCTTCTTTTTGAACTTTGGGTGGGATTTGTAACTCATCTACCCAATCCGAAGGTGAGACATTTTGATCACCTATCCGCACCTCATCATCCGGAAATTCTGGCAGGAATGCGTGTAAGTTGTATGTCCACCACGCTAGATTGCTTCCACCCATGTCATCTGATAGAGATTCTTGGGATGCCCAAAGCGGTCTATTCCGTCTCTGTCGGGTTTGATACCTATCATCTTCTTTCAGAATAGGATTCATGAGGACACCAAGTTGATCACGGGTACTACCAATATCATACGCTCGCTCCCATTGAATCTTTTCATCGGCACCCGCTATCACAATACCCTTTGATCCATCTCTTTCAATCAAGTGCAACACGCCGGCTAATGAAAGGGCTGGCCTTAGGCAGTCTAAGGTAGCTGACTCTTTAATTTCATCCTTAACAATTTCGGAATAAGATTTGTTATTTATGTCTAGAAGGTCTTGTAGAGTTAGGTCCGAAGCGATACCGCGGAACAAAGTTTGAACGCTCTTGTGTTCTGAATAGGTAGGATCATATAAATCTGAGAGCTATAGAATTTCTATGGGGCTAACGCCCCTATTAGCGGCGTACTTTTCCAGTTTGAGACTAAATGCAGAAGAGTATGGCCGATTATAGTTGTTACGTGCCCCACAATCAGCAATTAGTAACTTTATACGCCAGCCAAGAAAGGCTAGAAGTCGAACAATTTCTGTTTGTCCTTTATGAATAGCTGTGGGCAGATCTCTCGGCACAACGGGCCATATAACTATTCCTGGTCTTGACAGGGTACTAATATTAACAAGGGAAGGCTCCACTTTAGCCCGCCTAAGATGATCATAAACGAGTTTAGATAGTCCTGTTTCAGGATAATCGTGTCCGTGTTGCTGCCAATCAAATTTGAACAGTTCTTGTTTAGAATCTATTCCCTTCAGGTCGCGCTCTCCTATTGACTGAAGATACGATGCCATCTTCTGAGGCCCCCAAGCCTGCTCAATACTATCGGCCAGCGCCTTGTTTATGGTTACTTCACCTGCGGCGGTCTCACCTTGCGCCCTTGCTGCCCGATTTACTCCGGTACCGAATATATCGTTGTTAGTTGCTTCGACTACGCCTAAATACATGGCCACACGTACACTCAGGGGCAATCGGCGTACGCATGGCGAGTCTCTGTAATACTCTTGTAGCTGTAAGGCAAAGCCCACGGCAGATTCTATTAAATCAAACCTCACCATGTGAGCATCACCGACATTCTTGATATATTGCCCTCCCAATTGTTTAACCAAAATCCTCCCGACTCGCAGATGGTCTGACAAAGCAGCAACGTAGGATTCATTACCCAGCCTTTCGTTAAGTGAAGTAGATCCCTCTAAATCGGTGAAACACGTTATCGTAACTTGATTAGGCATGAGGCTCCTTTTGGATCGTAATTATGGCGTGGTGAGATTTAGATACCTTTCGGCGTGAGCAAGCATATTGATCTTTGAGTTAACAGACATAAGAGAAGGGTTAGTAGGATTTGCTTCGTCCAGAATTGCTTTCCCTAGTGCGACGTTTGACTCGGTGTAGAACGTCCCATCTGGACCTACAAGGATTACTGCGTTTGGTTTCTCATTGTGTGTAACTTGAATGGCCATAGCCTGTTGCCAATTATTCATACGAGATTCAAGAACTTTCTTAAAAACAAACTCATAAGGACCGTCTGCTTTTTTCCCAGCTACCTTTTTCCCTTTATCTGTGTGTGTTCCTACTAACTTCAAATAGCCTTTATAACTTGCTGCTGAAGGAGAAACCTTGAAAATTCGCCAAGAACGGACTCCTAAACGAAATAGTTTATCCCCCATTGCGATAAGGTCATTTGTCGTTTTTTTTGTAGCTACCGTTTGAACTGTTACTGAGACGCCAGAATCAAGACACTGGCATAGGGCATTTACAGCAGCGTTTGCCGTCGGCTCTCCGCTCCGTACTAGATTTGGATATTCGGCGTAAATAGGCCTTTGCGCTTGGTTAATTTTAGGGCGCTCTGAGTCAAAAGAAATGCGAACAGTTACCTTATGATCCTTGAACAATCTCAAATGCCTCTTCGAAAACGTATAAGCACTAGTGTCAACAACAATACCGACTTTCCCACTTAGAAGTTTGACTGCATCATGCAGATAAGGGCTAAATAAGGGATCGCCCCCAGTTATGACGACAACCAATGGGTTGAGCTTCAAAATAGATTCAGCAATTCTATTGATGTCTGGAGATTTAGGCTCAAGTGCGTCGTTGCGCATTAGGTCTTCGGCATAGCAATAGACACAAGCAAGAGGGCAACGGCCTGTCAGGAACCAGTTAATCAGGATAGGACCTTGAGGCATAGGCACTATGGGCCAAGATTCACGATTCGGAAGAAGATGGGGGAGAAGATGTCTGGCTTCAATAACAGGCACTGCCCAACCTGCCCCAATTGAATACTTATAGAAATCAGATGGGGGTTTGGATCGGGGGGCTTCAAACCACCGAGTGGCTGCTTCCATGTCGGACGGGTGAACTGCGTACGTGAGACCTGTAAAAGGTGAGTATGCGAGAAGGCCAAAGCCGCGATCTTTTCTGATAAATATTCCTGATCGGGTTTTATAGGTGGGCCTATCTTTTGTTACCGCCATATCTTGATAATGTACTCCATGTGTTTTGCCCTGAGTCCGCGGGCGCGAGGATTCTTTGTGCCTATATGAAATAACTCGTTAGCGGTATGTACGGCTGCACCAAAGCCCAAACTCTTCCACATCTCCAAGATCGAATCAGACACAGGAACGACTAAATTCCTATGCGTGTTGTTGACAACAACTATATATCCTTCAAACCGCTCCTTCAGGGAGGGAATTACATTCTGATAAGCGTCCTCTAAATCGGCAAAGTAATTTTCGAAGTAAGGAATGTAATATACTTCATCATCGTAGATAGCATTTTTATCCCGTTTTACTGTTTTTATTGCACTGAGAAATCGACGTGCGGCTTTTGCTTTTGGTATCCGCTTCTCGCGATTGGCCACAAAGTTAGAGCCAATTACATGGGTCGATTCGATACCTTTTGAGGAAGTTCCGTTTACCCCAAGCATTGCTAAAAGTGCATGTTCGGGGGAGAACATTGATATAAAATCGCGGTGATTTGGATAAGGCGGTGAAGTTATCATTGCACCGAATCTATTTTTTGGAAACCGGAAGACTCTAGCATCACCGTAAATTAATGAATGGGCCTTCGACACAGAATTACTGTTTATTGACAAAAGTCGATTTCGTATTGCCTTTAAATAGAGTTCATAATCAATCTCCCATCCGTTATAGACACACATTCCGCCTTTCTTTGTGTGTGTGGATATGTCGCCTGGAACCGAACAAGAAAGGCGTCCTGAAAAGGGCAATAACACTGCTAACGCGTATTGCTCAACATTTCCTTCTGAGCCAAAACCCTTCGTTACCGCCTTACGTGATAAGGCGAATAGTTGCAATAACAACTCCTGTGATTCTTCTGGGAACCAGTTTTCTGAGATGACTGCTCTAACATTCGATTGCGGCCATCGTGCACGCCAAGCTAATAAGAAATCTACTGATCGTATGAAACCTTCTGCATGAACTGGATGGCAAAGTAATTGCCATAGATATTGCGGGTAATTAAACTCAACGCAGTAAGATTTGAGGCCTACCTCTGCACAATAGCGAGTAAGCAGACCATAACCCGACATTGGATCAAATATTTCCTTTTGAACTTTAAGAGCTTCAACCAACTCTCGCTCTTTTTTTGTGAAGGCTGCGTAACCTCGGCCTGTATTTATGAGGGTTCGGTAAACCTCACGAATCAGAGTAGTTCTTGTTAATGCTACATTTTTTGATAGTAACGAGATGCTGGGCGCGTTTGTCATTTAATCTTTGGAAGGAACTTTCTCAGTGTGTTTTATTAAGGCTAGAGTGCTTGCACTTCGCCACACCCTTCTCCATTCCCTCCGGATACCACCATCCGGAACCGCCGCAGTCAGGGCATTTGCCTGCGTCAATTTGAGGCGTGGTAGGCGTTTGGACGACTTCCCTGCTCTCCGTCTGCATCTGCTCTTTTGACGCTTTGAAGAGCCTCCTGCGTAAATGTTCGGTTAGAAAAGCCGGCACATTAGAAACCGTAGTGCGGGCCGCAGCGATCTTCAACTCCGTGATAAGCAGTTCGGCAAGTTCGTTCCACTTCTCCGCGTCGGTCGAAGCCTTGCCAGTCAATTCCCTTTCGGCCTGTTTGAACTTTGCGAAGAATTGGAGGGCAGCCTCATCATCAAGATTTTCTTCTTTAGTCTTAAAAGAAGTCTTAGGGAAATCAGAAGTATCTATGTTTTCAGTGGTTTGACCCACCTCACCTCGGATCACATTCTGATCCGACCCTCCCCCCACTTCTTGCGCTGAGGTGAGCTGATCTGGGCTGAGGTGAGCCGAGGTGAGCCGAGGTGAGCCGAGGGCAGTCAAGTCTATCTCTTCCGGGATGCACACCTCGTAAGCCGCGCCGTCGTTATCGCCGATTTCAAAATGCCGGATGATGAGGCCGATAGCGAGGAAGTGCCGCATGTGCGACAGGAATGTGTTGCGGCTGCCGATGCCCGCCCACTTCATCAAGTCACTTCGCGTCGCTTGAATCGTCCGCGCCGGTTTGTGCGCCCCTCTGGTGCGAAGATAAAGCGCGTCGTACAGCTTCTTGCTCGCTCCCGGAAAGAGGCCGGCGGGCAGGGCATCGCGCTCGATGGAATTCGCGCGGCGGTTGAAATCACGCTCAGGCGCAGTCGGCAACTTCTTTCGCTCGCGTGGGGAGGGTCGAGGTGAGCCGAGGTGAGCCGAGGTAGGCTGAGCTGAGGTGAGCCGGGGTGTTTGTTCGTCGCCGCCGATTGATTTCTCAAGCGTCGTGCCGTCATCGAAGAGTTTCGATAGCTCGTCGCTAAGATCGTCTTTCTTCGGCGAGGGTGCGACTGCTTTCTGGTTCCGCTCCCGCAATAGTTTCAAGTCCGACTTTTTCATCACCAAACCTCTCACGGATTTCATTCGCCAAATTGAAGAACGCCAACGCTGCCGGGGAAGCAATGTTCGTCTCATATACCGACTTCCCGATGCCGGTGGCCTGATTCACCGCCGCCGCGTCAGGTATCCATGCCTCGAACATATTGGTCTTGAACATGGCTTCGACCTGAGAGCGCACTTCCTTATCCACGGTCTGCCGCGATTTATATTTCGTGGACAGGGCGGTGATGATCATTTTCGGGGCGTGGGCTTTACGCACCGCCGAGACCATCCGCATCACTTGACCGAGGCCGACGAGGGCGAAGTTGCTCGACTCAATCGGAATGATGGTCATGTCCGACATCGCGAGCGCGTTAAGAGTCGGGCCCCGCAGGGCAGGGGGCGTGTCAATCACACAGTAGTCATACCCGGAGCGCACCGGCGATAGCTTGTTCTTCAGGAGCAGATCGCGCGAGACGGGTTGACCTTCGATGAGTGTTTCGGCGTCATGGTCGAGACAAGCCGGAATGAGGTCGAGCCGTGGCCGGGCGCGCATTCTGTAAGCGGCGATGTCACCGCGCGCATCGAGCATCATCCGGTGCGAGGTGCAGCGGGTGGACTCCAGTTCTTGCAGATCGGCACCGCACGCGACGGAGAGATTGCCTTGCGGGTCGAGGTCAACGGCAAGCACGCGCGAGCCTTGACTGGCGAGTACAACGGCCAGATTGAGCGCCGTCGTCGTCTTCGCACAGCCGCCCTTATGGTTTGCCAGTACGATGGTCTTCATGTTGTTACCCTCAGGCGGCTTTGAGCGGCTTAATTTGCCGATACACGTCCCGGTTAGCTTCCATCGCGTCCCACAGATCAACATCCTGTTGCAGTCCGAGCCACACATCGGGCGATGTGTTGAGCACCCGCGCGAGCCGGTGCGCCGTGTCCACCGTCACCGGACGCTTCTCCTGCAATATCTCATTGATCGTGCGCCGCGAGACTCCGATCAGGCGGGCGAACTCACCTTGCGTCAGTCCCGTTTCCGGCAACACGTCTTCGCGCAGGACTTCACCCGGATGCGTCGGCCTGCGCTTTCTTCCATTTAACATAATTGTCACCTCTTAGTGATAATCTTCAAGATCAACGTCATATGCGCCGCCCTCTCGAAAGGAGAACGTCAGCCGCCAGTTCCCGCTCACCCTGACGCTCCATGTGCCTTGCCGCTCGCCCCTCAATTCATGCAGTCGGTTGCCCGGCAGATTCATGTCCGCCGGGGAAACCGCACGGTTCAGGAAGTCGAGTTGTCGGATCAGGCGACGAGTCAGATCAGCAGAGACGGCGCGCGATCTGCCGGTCTCAAAAAGCTGTTTCAGCCCCCGATGGCGAAAGGTTTTAATCATGCGCGCCTGTTACATAGTGTGTTACAGCATGATAGTAAGGCGAGATGTTACATTTGGCAAGAGGGAAGTTGCGCTATCAGTTCGCCGCTTCGCGCCCATATTGAATTTCCCACGAGATACGCAGTTCCTCACGCTACGAGGGGCGCGGCGCTTACATGTTTCTCGCGCCGATCTTCCCCAGTTTCTCAAGGGCATCATTCAATTCTTTCTCTGCGTCCTTCGTTTCTTGAAAGCGTCGCATGTGCAATTCGCTGGCCTCGCCCTCAAGCCGCTGGGCTTCCTTCACCTTTTTGGCGGCTTCTACCACTTCGGCAACCGTCGAGAAGTAATCGTCAGGGGGTTCACCGCTCACTCCCTCCCGTCTCTCTTCGCCGGTCATTTCTTCCCGCCTTTCTTCCCGCCCGTAGATGTGCCATTGCTGCTGGCGCTCAATTCTTCTTGCGTACTCTGGCGCAGCGCACGCCCACCTGCTGCTGGCGCTTGGCCGCTTCCTTCTCTTCCTTCTTCCGCTGGCGCTCCTGCTCCTTGCGCTCTCGTTCAGTCTGC